>ENA-OQRB01000097-OQRB01000097.1-human-gut-metagenome-genome-assembly--contig:-NODE-97-length-65127-cov-6.886495_pt1 | contig 65127 bp, 55 predicted proteins | sample MGYA00243235_ERZ505100 | MGnify/ENA primary metagenome ERZ505100 (study PRJEB26097, sample SAMN02712145) | human gut metagenome | biome: Gut microbiome | host: Homo sapiens | place: Denmark: Copenhagen...
CCGATTTGTCAAAGTAAATGTCTGGTCAATCCCTGCCCGCATGTTGGACGGGGATTTTTTAGTGTAAAAACTATTTGAAAACAGATGATTTTTCCAAGAATATAGCGAAAAACAGACCTTAAACAAGGGAAAAAGGGCATAGTGAATCGCATGTGAGATTTTCCTGTTTTTTCGCCTTAGTAAATTTCACCCGTATGGATAGGTCTATGCAGATGTGTCCCGGTTCGCCATGTCAGTTAAAAGAATTCTTCTTAGGATAGAAAGCAGCGGCGGGGTTCATTCCAAAGGAGCTCTGTGTCAGAGCCTTTCCGGTAGTCCTATGAACCGCTGGAATAGTCAAATCTGATGCGAAAAGCCTGTAGATAGTTTAGGGGCATTCTGGCAGAATCCATGTAGTTCCATGGATTTGATTCGACTTCATTCCCTTTATACACCCATTTTCGGAGACAACGTCGTTCCCGGAGAGTCATGGGAACGGTTTCTTCCATCTTCTGTAAGGCTGCTAAATTAATCTGGCAATTAATGGAATCCTTATCTACTCTCATGGCTGTCCTCCTTGTGAAAAACGGATCGATTGAGTGGCACATCCTGGGGAGGAACTTTGTGGCACCCAAGAAGATCCAGAATTTTCTCCCATACAGAAAAGAAAACACATCATAAGGGCATTTATTTCTAAGATTTTCCCGGCTGTAAGAGTTGATATGATCCATCATGAGACAAATATCTTCCTGCAAATATGGAGCAAGGTCAGTTTCTTTCGGAAGAAAACAGAGTATAAATTTAGGGTTATGTTTCGCAGACTCTTTCTGATAGGGAGCACTTGGATCGCAGTAAAAAATACGGGTACGCAGATTCCCTGCCGATCGTATTCGATTGCTTTTGGATTTGAAAATTCGGTGCCGTTATCCACGAAACAGACTTTAAACAGTGTACAGAAACGGTCTGGGTGCAGTTCAAAGTAAAGTTGTTCAAAGATATCGATCACGGACTGGGGGCATTGTTATTGCGAGGGCGGGATGTTCCAGAAGATATCCCTTAAAGTCCTCGTAAGTGAGGTTGGATTTGTAGACTTTTAGGTGACACTCCACTTTGCGTGCACTGTAGTGTACTTTTCTGGGAGATCGATATTCATGGCTGATATAATACGTGCATCAATCAGCCAGTAAATGGTTCTTTTGCTTGCCCTAAGAGAATCCGCATTGATTGTACAGATGTGATGTGGAGACTGTTTTTGATGGATCAGAGGAGAAATGAATTCATCAAGATAACGGATCTCGTCTTCGGAATAAGAAAGATCGGTGCAGGATTCTGAAAGGACATCACGGTATTCCCGATGGGCAAAGTCAGCATTATAGAACCGTTTTTCAAGGTTGCATTTGGAGCGGTGGCCGTAGCCGTTACAGACATAGGACAGTTTCAGAAGACGTTTGCAGAATTTTTTTCAAAATCCTTACAGAAAGCATTGCGCATGGAACAGCGTCTGCATAAAGGACATCTTCTGACAGTGTGGCATTCTGTATAGATATGGGATTTCAGACAGGAAACGCGTTTCGAACAGCTGTTGTAAGAACTCTGGTAAGCGCCTATTTTCTTGTACTGAAGATGATTTCGACTCTTCTTTGAAATAGTAGTTGGATACTTTTCCAGAGTAGTGGCAATCGAGGAAAAAGACGCTTTGTTCTCGAGTATCAGCTGAATTTTATATCTGCCATCCAGATTCAAATGTTTATTTTTACTCATAAGAACATTTCCCGAAAAAACCGGGACACGACAGCTAAATTATAGCATGAAATGAGTCAAGGATGCAAAATTTGTCAGAGTAATTTCCACTTGAGGATTTGCTGAAGTTACTTCAGATTTGGGGATGAAACGACCGGAATTTACCTTGGCAATTGAGGCATTTCTTTTGATTCGTTTTCAGAATTTATAAAGGTATTTTATAATTGTAGCATAGTAAATGATCCAGCTCTTAATGAAATTAGGTTTTGCTATATTGATATACGTTATTCAATATAACACCAAAACTTGTATGAATTTTAGAAAATATGGGAATTTAATAAAAGAGTTGGTTATTAAATCTTTTGAAAAAGTTGCGCTTGAAATAGATGATTTATTGAAGTGGGTCTTCGAGAGGTGGATCTGATGAATAGTTTGCAGATTCATCAGATGTTACTTGAATGATATTTGAAATATAGATTATCAATATCACAATATTAATTCTTGACTGATTATGTACAACAGTAAGCCAGAAAAATGATGATTAAGATTTCGATAGATTGGTTGAGACTGGGTAAGATGTCCTGTGTAACATGCTGACAAGTAACAAAACTAGGTATGTTATTATAATTACTGTAATAAGAAACAGCAATAATCTGAGTGAGAACCGCGTCTGCCCTGTAACTGTTGAGAAAGAGATCTGATAGAAATGTCAGGTCTTTTTTACTTTATAGGAAATTTCTCAAATCTTCAGAAATAGTGTATAATGGACTGGAAATAAAAAATGACATAACAAAAGAGCGAAAGGACTTTGCCATGATGTTGCTTATGAAGGAGACTGCACTATCTGGCTATAGAAAAAGAATAATTATGAGCATGGATTTATCCATATCCCATAACCTTTTGATACTGTTCAAATAGTGCAATTTTTGGTGGGGAAACTTCTAAAAACAATATAGAAGTATCCCACTCGAAACAACAGAGAGGATCGTATCCGAAGGAGAGCAGAATGGATTGTCGCTAGCCTTGAATAGAATGCAGAAAACGTTGTTTTTCAACATAAATACATTTACGGAGCCTCTTTGCATATATCCCATAATAGTGGAGCATTTTGAAATGTTTTTTTGAATGTGGACAGTCAGTTTTTTGATGAAGCCCAAAGCAGGAATGGTTTCAGTAACAGTTTTGTTATCTTCGTGTCTGGTGTGATGAAAGGTTACATTATCACCATCATAATCATCAATACGTGATGTGACAATGACAGATCTGTAGAAGTAGCGGCTGATGTATTTAGTTGTGATGTCATGAGTGCAGAGATTTGCCTTTGTACGAACGTAAAAACCGTTAGAGTGTTTTGAGGAGATTTGGTTTTTAGTTTTATGAAAAGCTGGACCAATACAGGAAGGGAGTTACGCAAGCAGTACTTTTCGAAAGAAATTGCGGAGAAAATTATAATCAAAGTGTTTGACAGGATGTCAGGGAGTGGCATTATCGATACCACCCTCGGAGATGAGGGCATGAATGTGAGAATCCCACTTTAAGTCATGTCTAAAGGTGTGAAAAACGCAGATAAGATCAGGAGTGAAGCTTTTAGTTTTATTCATTTTAGAAAATATACGGAAGACAACGTTGCGGACAGAATGAAATAAGAAATTTAAGAGAGAGCTGTCTTTGAGAAAATAAATGCGAAGTTTCTCTGGGATAGTGAAAACACAATGGCGGTGAAGACAGGCAATAAGCTTGCAGGACATATGAAAAGAGTGAAGCGGATTGTATTTGTTTCCGCAGGAAGTGCAAAAATGACTTTTACAGCGAAAGAAAACAAATTTAAGATTTCCACAGTGGGGACAGTCATATTGCACTACAGCAAAAGGGGCGCTGCAATGAATTATCTTATTGACATTTTCGATGACAGCAGGACGTGGATGAAACTCGTAAATCATATGTTTATAATAATCGGAAAAGATAGATTGTAATGTATTCATAATAGGATTTTATAATAAAGAAGGACATAAGCCCCTCGTTCCCTCATGAATGAGGCGTTAGGGGAGTTGAGAATGTCGAAGAAACTTTTTTATATTCAGTTTTTTGTCAGTTGAATAAAAGAAAGAGAGTACCAACATCTCTGTTATAATGGATGTGACGAGAATCTAAAATACAGTCGATGGAGGAGGTGCTCTCATGAAAAACATTATAGCATACTCAGCAGAAAAGCTGTTGCAGAGCACATGGCGCCCTGTACATCGCCATGGACCGTATGCTGTGTGAGGATACTTCCAGAACAGAAAAATATACTATCCAAAGGTATGATGAACGTTAGTTATTGACTACAGTAGGAACGGTCTGCTTTACCCACACTGTTCCGAAGCCGGAGAAGAAAAGTGTGTGGAATACCCTTCTTATATCGAGGCAGACGAGAATCACATCCACAAGCAGGAGAAAAACGAAACAGGGAAGAAGGGGAGCATGATCGGGAAGCTGTTGTATCTGTATGAGAGGTGGGAAAAGAAAGCCGGGAGAAAGGAGCTGAAGAGTGTTTTCTATCTGGGAGGTCTTTGCAGTGATGAGGGAGCAAACAGACATCTGTTTGAACGGATGCAGGAATACATCGACATGAACTATAAGAGCCGATAGCTGAATGCGGTATATATCAGCGGAGATGGAGGAGCCTGGATCAAAGCAGGGAAAGAAAGCCAAAGGGCGGCTGTGGAAGGCCCTGTATAAGGGAAATAAGAAAAAGTTTGTAAAGACCATAAAAGCTATTCGGAAATGTGGGCCGAACGAAAAAGCAGTGAATGACTGTGAGGAATATCTGCTGAACAACTAGGACAGTGCAGTTAGAAGAATGCAGGATAAGAATGTCTATGGATGCAGTGCAGAAAGGCATGTGAGTCTTATGTATTCCGACCGTATGAGTTCCCATTCGATAGGGTGGAGTGAAGCTGGAGCGGATGAGATGTGCAGGTTGAGATGTTATGAGAAGGATTACAGAGAGGAAAAGATCCTGAAACTGGTAAAGTATGGGAGTAGACATAAGCAGGAGGAAGCAACAGGAACCGAGGGGATAACTGTGAGGCTAAACGGGGGATATATGAGGAGTCTGCTGCTGCATCGTCATGACAATGATCAGGTATATATTGAAAAGATGCAGGCAGCCATCCCGAGTATAGATATTCAAAAAATGGCGATCCGTGAGCGGCCAGGAGGCATTTGACAAAACAAGGTTGGAGAAGTAGACTATGAGAAAACGATCTAAGCAAGTATGTAGCAGGGAAGCTTCTTCGACTCTTCAACTAACAGTAAGTTTACTCTATCTTATTTGAAGAATATGATTGACAATAAACAATAAATGACATACTATATTAAAAAATATATGTATGATTACAGAATGTTTTGTGGAGGCTAGGAAAGTGGATGATTTAATAGTCAAATAGATGAAGAAGTTTAGGAATAATATGAGTATTGTGATGTTCATATTGATATCGATGCAACGCTTTCATAATATAAAAATTTTTAGGAGACCGAAGCCAAAGTGTATGCTTTGGCATTATATATTTAATATATGAATTTGTTATATGAAAAAATGAGCGAATACTTAGAGGCTCGCGAAAAAAATGATTTGACTTTATCACTGTACATTGATTATCCGTTTTGTATTTCTAATTGCACTTATTGCATATACAATTCTTTGAGCTTTGATATTGAAATGGCGAGGGAGTATGAAAAAGCATTATTAAAACGATTAAGCCTTTTTGAAAGTCTATTTAATAATTATCAAGTGGATACTCTTTATTTTGGGGGGGGAACTCCAAGTTTGTTATCATTTGATAGTCTAATTAAAATAAAGAAACTTATACCAAACTATGACAAAATAAAGGCAATTAAGACCGAAGTGCACCCAAAAGACATGGATGTGGAGAGAATAGAGTTTTATTCCAAAGAAATGAATTTTGATATTATTAGCTTAGGAGTCCAGAGTTTTGATAAAAACTCATGCATTAATCAAAAAAGAATATTTATTGATGCTGATAATATAGCTAGAATAGTATATGAATTAAAAAAGAGGAATATTTGGGTTAATATTGATTTGGTAGCCTTGTTTGGCGGGGATGCAGAAGACTATTGGAAAGTATTTGAAGATGATTTAAGTATAGCCTGTGAATTTGTACTGCCTGACGTTATAACAACGGTCATTAATTATAGAACAAAATTGAATTATATTGATCAGCTAATAAGATTTAGAAATATATTAAAAACTGAATGTGATAAAACACAATATATTCCGCCAAAAGATGTGCTTTTGAATATAGATTATGATAGTAGAAAAAAGTATGGAAAAAATGACCATTGGTTAGGAACGAGTGACTATTGGCAATATTTTAGAACTCATTGTAGGTATTCTTGCAGTGGACCCAAAGGAGGAATTAATAAGAAGCAAATAACTATTGCTATAGGTGGAGCAGGAAAACATAAAGTATATAGTTATAATCCTGATGGAACTGTGATTTATTCATATTACAGTTTTGAAAGAAAAAAGTTTGTTGATGAGGTTGTGAAAATTTAAATGGTGAAATAAGGCTTAAGTTTATTCATAATAAAGGTTGGGAGATCAATACATTGTAAGCGCATCACTTCGGGATGCTTTCCTGAAAGAGAACCCTATGTCCCCAATGGGGTATAGCAGATATTCACTTCCTCAAAGAAAGTCGACCATCTACGGAACTCAGTGTTTCTATATATTTTCGAAACAGTATCTGTATACGATAATCATAGACAGCTCATCGACGCTTTTGCGTAGGATTACATATTAACAGACAATTATATGATTGCATGGATATCGGCAGCATCTTCAAATATGAAGTACCTCTTGTAGCAATTCACATGAAATATCGTTCAATAATTCCACCGTTGGATTTGATTACAACAACCGAAATTAATGTAATAGTGGAATTTGTACCGGTTAAGCAAGCAGAGCAGTTTTTATTGAGACTTCAAAAATAAACTTTGGACGGACTAGTAGCTTCCGGGAGACATCGTTGTTCACAGACTTTTTGGCGAATCTTTCTGAGCCAGTAATAAAATGTTTTTTTCGGAAATGCCATTTTCGGCAAGCTGCTGTTTTGTTGTAGTATCTGCCAGTTTGTTCTAACACTACTGAATGATATTTATCCAGTTAGCCCTGTAGATGTAAACGCTCCATAGCAAGTACCTTGACAATATTAAGCCACTTTCGTGACCTGCTGTAAATTTTATTTTCGAATGTTTTCCGGCAGCACCGGTGACCAGGGAAGCAGTTCTTCCAAAAAGCTTCGGTCTGTGTCTTCCATGTGTTCCGGGATCACAGTCAGCAAATGTTCAAAGTATTCGTAAGGTTTCAGATTGCTGGCCTTTGCTGTCTCTGCGATACTATAGATCACAGCAGATGTCCTGGCTCCGTTTATGGTATCAATGACTTCCCAGTTCTTCTTTCCGATGCAGAAGCCACGGATGGCACGCTCCGAAGCATTATTATCCATCGGACCATCTCCATCATTCAGAAATACCCGGAGATATTTTTCTTGATTCAGAAGGTAGGTAAAAGCAGCTTCCAGCTTGCCTTTTACCACGATCTGTTCTTTTTTCTGTTTCAGGTACGCAAACAAAGCATCTACCAGGGGCTGGATGACCACCTGACGCTGCGCAAGTCTTTCTTGGGAAGGGAGATCTTTTAGTTTTCCCTCTTCCCGGTAGATTGCCTGGATCTGCTTCATGACCAGATATGCGACGGATTCCTTTTTCCCTTCCGCCGGTATGGTAGCAAGGACTTCCTCGAACTTCCGGCGTCCGTGCACCCAACAGCCTGCGATCGTCAGGTCTTCCTTCTCCTTTTCCAGAGTGTGCTAGACCTGATATCCATCCGTAACACAGATCCCCGAATAATCTTTCAGAAACTCCCGGGGATGGGAAGCATTTCTGGTCCGCTGGTACTCATACAGGACAATCTGTTTTTCCGGATACATATATCCGGAACGATAGACCCACATATAACTTTTGGATCCTGCCGGACGGCCGTCATGGTTTACGAGCACCGGTGTCTCATCTGCCTGGATGACATGGTAATCATACAGTTTCTGGTGGAGATAATCGTAAAGAACAGAAAGGTATTCCTCTCCGAGACGGATCATCCAGTTTGCCATGTTCTGTCTGGTGATGGCTAATCCATAGCGCTTGAATTCCTGTTCCAGGCGGTAAAGCGGAAGGGCATTGACATATTTGCCGTTTATAATGGCTGCCGCAAGCGTCGAAGAAACGGTACTTCCATGGAGCAGCCCTCTGGGATGTTTTGCCTTTACCATATGTCCATCTTTTTTGTCAGCATAGACTCCGATGTGGTGTTCCTCTACTTCCACCTTTGTAGGAACAAAACGGTATCTCCGGGATATGGCATCCGGAAGCTGTTTCCAGCCGTTTTTGCCAAACTCTACAGTGAGTTCTTCCTCTGTCATGTAATGGTCGATCCGTTCTACGGGAAGACCTGACATATCATGTTCCTTTTTGCCTTTTTTCTTTACCGGGCGGGTAGTGGGAACCTCCAGTTGTTCCGGTTCCGGGGCATCCAGGTTACAGACGGCCTCTGCCTCATTGAAAAAGACGATGGTTCCATCCACTTCCATGAAGCTGATCTGACCAGCATCCACCATTCTTTCGGAGGAACGTCCAAAACGGTTTCTGTTTGCCAGAACCATCTGCTCCATCATAAGCTGCATCTTTTCATTGAGGGAACGGACCTCGGCGGTCAGGGTCTCCAGCTGCTCCTGCTGGTTCAGAAACATCTGGATCAGAAGGGACTTGTCACCGGTATTCAGTTGTTCTTCTGTGTATCTGACTGCCATAGTGAAGCTCCTTTTCTTACTGGGTCCATTATAGCAGATACGGTACATTTCCGCCAGCTGGCGGCTGTTTTCCTTTCGTCATTATGACGGTGGATAACAGTACTGAAAACCTGAGAGTTCACTGCTTCCTTTCAGATTTTCAGTACTGTTATCCACAAATGCCCTGCCTTCCCAGCTATATGGAGGGCAGGACAGAACCATTGTGGATAAACAGCAGACAGTAAATCCGCAGGGATAAAACTGTCCACAAAAAATTTCTGCGAAATGCACAAAACTTAAAAAAGTTTCTTCGGGTCCGCTGTCTGTTCTATAGGGTGTCTGGCAATGATTTCCAGTCCCTGCATGAGCATTGCGTATTGATCCGGAGTGATCGACAGTGCTTCTTCGCTGTTTCTCGGTCAGTTAAAAGCTCCTGTATCCAGCCGTTTGTATAATAACGGGAATCCATCTCCCTCCCACAGGAGTCCCTTGATACGGTCTGTTCTCTTGCCACAGAACAGAAACAGCGTATTTCTGTCATAGGGATCCAGATGAAAACGGAAGTGTATGATGTTGGCCAGTCCTTCCATGCCTCTGCGCAGATCCGTGTATCCGGTGGCAACATATATTTTGTGGAATCCGTAAGCATCATTCAGCATGGCTGGCTGCTCCTATCAGGTTTCTGAGGAAATCCGCTGAAGCGTCATTATAGATATCTATAGTGATTCCGCTTTCTGCATGGAGCACTGCAGCAACGGAGGAATGTGTGTGGGAGGCTTTAGTCGGTATACTTTCTGCTGGTGCTGTGAGTTCCACGAAGGAAGGGGCTGGATCGCAAAATTCCAGACAGGCCTCCCGTACCCGGCGCAGGCGATAATAATAGTTCGCCTTTGTTATGCCGTGTTCCCGGCACCAGGCATCGACTTTCATATCAGAGGGACGGTTCTGGCAGTCCCTAATCTGGTCGGCCCACTGTTGTAGCCTGATCTGTTCTGCAACTAAACTGGTTTGAGTGTTCATAGTCTGACCTCCTGACGCTGGTCAAAAAAGTTAAGCGCTAAACTATTTTGACTGTGTATAGTATGAGACTATTATTGCAGATGAAAGTTGATTGCAAAAGGTACTTGCTATGGAGCGTTTTACTTTTTGTGGAACTTACAACATCGATAGAAAGTATACCGGCTAAAGTCTTTCAACCGCATTCCTTTGAGGTTGCAGCACTTCATATGAAAAACGGAATCACTATTGACCTCTATAATGAAACTTCATCTGAGTGCCTTAAAAATTTTATAGGAGTAGCCAGCCATTTCCGGATCCTTCAAAATATATTTTGCCACTCGTTACACGGAGTTACGCAGAGGCATGGAGGAATGACAAATATCATAAGTTTTCCACCATTTATTATCATAGAGAAGCTAAGTATTTACAGAGTTTTCTTCATGCACTCGACAACAAGGTGCAAAAATACTAAATATAGAATTTCCAGAGTCAATATTACTATACAAACTATTGTAAAACTTCAATTAAAGCTTATTTCAACTAAATCTCCGGCTCTGTCAGTTTCACGTTAATAGCTCTTGCTTCCGTACCCGTTCCAACTACTCTGTAAGAAACCATCTTGCCTTCGTATGATATATTTATACCTGGATTATCTAACTCGTTAAAATAGATGTTATTAGGTCTGAATTTGATAAAACCGTATAAATTACCATGCCTATCCGTATCTACATTCAGAACAATTCCATGATATATACTATCTGTTTGGATCATTTTAATGTTACCTCGTAATTGTTCTAACATAAATTCGGTAAATTCATGATTATCTTTGATTGCAAATTTGTAGTTATATCCCCTTTCATCTATCCATTGATTCATCAGCTTTCTAAAACGATCAGATGCTGACAAAACCAATTGCTTAAAATCATTTTCGGTCAAAAGGGCAATAAATTTTTTACAGTATATTTCAATTTTCTCTTTATCATTGATATTGGGAGCGGGTCCCATATTCATTTCCTCCAAAACAAACAAAATATGCATCTTATAATTTCTCAAGTCCGAAAGACTGCGCTCTTTTTTCATGACGTAATCCAGATTTACTGTCAATAAAGCAGCCACATAATATGGATAAAAAGATTGACCATCAACAAAAAGTATATCTTTGTACTCTGTAATCAATTTAGATTCATGACGATGTGCAATCTCTACCTTATTCATAAATAAGGCCACAGTACTTTGAATCAGCATACGTAAATTAAACTTCTGATAAGGTTTAATATGTGTATCAGAATAATACTGTTTTGATCTTCTTTCATAATACACCTTTTGAAGTTTTGGCACTTCCATAATATTTACAAAATCTTCAAAATCTTTATGAAATTGTCGGATTGTTTCAAATGCTTCCTCATAAACTATATTTTGTCTATTTGTACCTCTTACGATCCCCTGTGCTACAGACTCTCCAATGGCTTCAATTGTTTTTACAATTACCTTTGCTTTTGATATATCAATTCCATCAGCATTCGCTTTATACAATGAATTACATGTCTGACATCCGTTTACAATCTGAGGATTGCTGATTGTCAATGTTTTTCCCTTAGGTATTAATTGATTGCAAACAATAGTAATACCATTATTATACAGCACAAAATTTTCAGGACAACTTTGCAACGTCTTAAGCATCTCATTATTTACATCTGTATTTCCTTGATATGCACGGACATTAGCATCAAACATATTTGATCTGATCATTCCATCCTCGTTTGTGAGAATGTCAACAATCTGTTGTGCATTGCATAATGTAACATAAGTCTGGCCAGCTCCATTTTGGGGTGATAACGTAATTCCGTCCGTATATTCTAGCGTCAATGAGTAATCGTTATCATTTGCCTTTGCAATGCGAAACAGTCTGTCCTCATTAAGCTGATACTTTTTTTCGATTACTGAATCTTTTCTAATTACTACAGGTTCTTTCGCTTTATCTGACACAATTACCAAATTCATAGTAGGCAACTCTTCCCATTTCATAATAATCTTCTGGGAAACGATATATTGAAGTGTTTCTATAAATTCAAACTCTTTTTTTTCATGAATAATTTTTGCTAAAACCTTTTCATAATCAGTATCAATTTTATCGGTGATTAAATAAATATCAAATTTCGCTTTACATCCATTTTGTAAAATATCATCAATATCAGTTTTTGTTGTCAGTAACTGACTATTCAGTGCAATAGCCAATCCCCAAATTCCAAATTCAAACAATCTCTTATCACATATATCATCAAGTAAATCAAAATCTCTGTTCAGTCGCTCCGGTTGAACCTGTGATATATAGGTATAACAAATGAATTTTCTGATATTATTTAACTCTGGATTTCCATTCAACTCATATTTATCAACAAAATCAATAAATTTTGCTTTTAACATGGGATTTTTAAACAACTTGTTCCACATCCTTTCTATACCTTAAAACTAACCATTTTATAGAGCAATTTTCATATTTGTGGCAAACAAAGACGAATCAACATTATTTAAAATAACATAATGGATATCATAATCCTTTCTTTCTCCAGTTAGCTCATTATAATCATGATATACTTTATCTATAATGCATTTAGCTGCTTTGATTCGTTCCCTATACTCATTTGCTTTTGGCAATCCTTTTCTGGCTGTTAACAATGCATTTGAAGAATCCAACTTTTCTTGGTATTTATTTATTTCTTCCTGTAATTTCTTTTCGCTCCAATATCTGGTTACTACTCCAACAGAGTCTATGATTGTATACCTGAATTTTGTGCTTAAATATTCTTGAGTAATGTGTTCTATTCCCTGATGCCACTGGCTACACAACTTCATAGCAACCTTGGTGTCTATAACCGTGGCCTTCATGTCGTATATAAACCATTGTAGTTTCATGCTCACAGGATTTTCAATCATAGCAGTTATATCTGGTTTTTTAACGCCATCTTTTCTCATCCCGGCAGGTAAATATTCTTCACTAAAGTATGCCTTATCCCCATCTGCCAATTCATACTGTAATAATAGCTGATCAACCGTTTTATTATCATGATTTTCTACTACTAGAATATCGGTACTAAAATCAAACTCATACATTGCCGACTTCACATACCTTTTCTCTACAGTATCATATCGTATTTCGCATTTCAGTTTTTGTGTTTTCATACATCCCCCATAATTACATTTGATTCATCATACAATTGGTCAATATTTTTATTAAATCTGTCAAATGCATAACCAATTTTAGGATATGGCATAAATTCCAAAGCCTGTACTTTGACCTTTCCTTCGTGATTTTTTATAAATTCATAAACCATGATCTGCTTCGAGTCGTCCAACATATCCTTTGTAGTTAAGCCTAATTTTTCTAACTTTTTATTTCTTTCTGCAATATTTTTCATTCTTGCCAACAAAACAAGATTATTCAACTTACCAGCCATCGTGTCACTATGTGTTGAGACAACCAACCGCATCCCCATATTACAGAATCGAATGAGTGAGCGAGCAACGATGCCTTGCAACAATGGATGCACGCTATTTTCTACTTCATCATAATAAATATATTCCACTTTTTGGCTGGATTTTAAAACGCAAGGTAAAATTGATAACTCGTGAATCATAGAAGATGCATAATTCAATGGAATATTCATATCTCTTTCGCGGAAAATAAACTGACCATTTTCATAATCCACTTTTCCTCTTAAAAGTTGTTCTTCTATAAAAGCCACCAAATCTTTTTCTTCCAATCTTAAATCCATATTTTGCGTATAGGTTTGTATAAAGTTCAAATATTCCGCTACCGGAAGAGGCAATCCAGCATTGGCACTAGTGGTTTCAACAAACAAATAACGGTATAACATTTGTAAACCGGCTCTTGCGGCTGGAACAAAAAGCTGTTTTTTATCATGCATTCCCACTATATCATTTAAAACCCGGTGCATAAAAATTTCCAGAATATCATCAGAAGCTTGGAAATGCTCAAAAATAAATTCACGTTCTCCATCAGGATATTGTTTTTCTAAACTTGCCTTACTGGCTATTGTTCCAATATAGAATAAATCTTCATAGTCCTCGAACTTAATTGCTATACTTCCAAGCGAAATTTTATACTTAAAGATATCCAGAATGAATTTTTCTTTATAATCTTGAAGATAAAGATTTATTTTATTCTCTGTGTCTTTAAACCATTCCCGTGCAAAACTATATTGTTTCATTCCTGGTCTCTCAATCGTTTTTGCCTTACTACTGTCGGCATCCCACTCACGGATCAACTTCACAATACCATAGATCAATTCCATCAATAGAGTCTTTCCGCTGTTATTATCCCCAACAAATAATAGAAACTCCTCCAAATAAACAGTAGCCTCATCTATTTTTGCAAATTGGTTTACTTCAATTTTTACTCTCAATTTTTCCTCTTCCTTCTTCTAAATTTAAGAATACACAGTTATAAAATTTGTTAAAATCAACTCTTTATACACTACTTATTAGCTTGCACTCATCGCAAATATTTCTTTTTTCTCTTTTTAATAATTTTTCAATTATTTCTAATTTTATTTTCGGTTTACAATTTCTTAGAAGATTTATCAAAACAGTTATTATTCGGTTGGTCAGCGGTATATTCCAGTTTTATAATGTATCTCTCCTATACAAAATTATTATAGCAGATATAGACTTAAATTGCGAATGCCTTCGATTTCAAACTTCGACATATTGCCTATGGAAATAAGCTGCTACATCAAGTTTGCAGGCTTTGTTAATGCCCTCGAATTGATGGATAAGACTTTCAGACAGCTTTTTTGGAAAAATCGTTAGGCTTTCCATAAGCCAGTGAAACTACAGACTTGTAAATGTAACAGGAGGGTCCCTACTTTTAATTTGATAATGGCAACTAGTGAATCCGAGCTGAATCTAAGGTGTGTATAACCCGTTACGATATAGATTTTGTAAAACAGGTTACATCATTCAACGTAGGCAAGCGCTCTAAGTACTTTTGTAATAAGCAGACTAAATGTTTTCTAATTAAAATAATTATCTGGAATCATCACGTTTAGCGGAACAGATGCGGCAGCCAAAGTTGTTTAAGCTTTCATATAGATAACCTCCCCAATTGTTTAAAACGTAGATTTAATTTTTAGGACTAAACTCTTTTGAATGGAATTAGTTGTTGAATCTATTAAGTCAATATTTACTGAGTAATCTATATGCGTACTATGTGCGCTTAATTTAAAGTGTTTTCACATTATCTATTCTAAACGATATATGTTTATTATAATATGATGTGGGTGTCAAAAGTGTTGACATCGCATAGTGCACTTTGACAACTGAATAAAGCTATGTTTTCAGGCTGTTTTCCTGTATAATAGAGACATAAATTTTATTGATTTTCGAGGTGTTGTTATGTCTTTTGTGTTAAATGGTTATCAGCAAATCTCACTTTTTGATTCCCTGGGATTTTTATCAGAAAGAAAGCAGAAAATTCTGGAAAAATCCTGGGCAAAACCATTTTCAGATATCATTTTTTCAAACATTGATGAGATGATATTTGCTCCACTCTATAGTGATAAGCGTAATTCACGTCCGAATGCACCTGTAAATGTAATTGTAGGTGCCCTAATCCTTAAGGAAATCAATGGACTTACGGATGACGAGATTATTGAAGAGTGTGAGTTTGATTTCCGATATCAGTACGCTCTTCATACAACCAGTTATGAAAACCAGCCTTTGAGTGATCGGACGTTTAGCAGATTCCGTGAAAGAAATGCAGCTTATGAACTGACCACCGGAAAAGATCTGATCCATGACTGTATTGTAGCTCTTTCTGAAAATATCCGTAAATATATGGATATCAGTCCTGCCATTAAACATATGGATAGTCTGATGATTGAAGCAAACATCAGAAAAATGGGGCGCCTTGAATTACTGTACACCTGTCTTGCTAACCTCATACACGAGATAGCAAAAGATGGACGTTCCGATCTGCTGGATGGTTTGGACAACTACCAAAAACCAGACAACAGAAATCAGGTTATTTATCATGATTCCAAAACACCTCAAGAGATAAAAATCCAAAACATCATTGATGATGCAGTAGGACTTCTTCCGAAATGTAAAGAGGATTATGAAGCCACAACAGATTACCAGCTATTGGAAAGAGCAATCAATGAACAGACCAAAAACGATAAGGGAAAGCGGATTCTTAAAACAAAGGAAGATACAATGCCGTCTGATATACTCCAGAACCCATCTGATCCAGATGCCACCTATCGTTTCAAAGCTGGAAAATCTCACAAAGGTTATTCCGCAAACATAGTAGAAGCAGTCGATGCCAAAGGTTCTGTTGTGACAGAATATCAATATGATATAAATATACGAAGTGATGCCTCCTTTGTGAAAGAATACATCAAAAACACTGCTAACTCGGAAGAATCTGTCATGCTCATTACCAATGGTGCCTATGCAAGTGAAGAAAATACAAAACTGGCATCTGCGAAAAATATCCGTCTTATGACAACAGGACTTCTCGGTCGAAAACCACGGGAGATTCTTGGAGAATTTCAGGTAATCGGAGCCGGAACACAGATTACCGGATGTCCTGCTGGAAATAAACCAAAGAGCAGTTCCTATATTAAACAAACAGATTCTATACGAGCTTCGTTCTACAGACATCAGTGCCCATACCAAAACCAATGCAATCCTGCTATAAAAGAAAGAACAGCAGTTGTGATGGTTCCGTTAAAATCAAGAAGACGGATCTTGGAATCATCAGAAATATGGAACGATGCCACCCGTGCATGGATTGGAAGAATCCGAAATGGAGTGGAGACTGTTCCATCGGTCATCCGAAATAAATATCTGGTAGATCAAATGCCGGTCAGAGGAAAGCTGAGAACCAAACAGTTCTTCGGTTTTAAAGTTGCTGCCCTAAATATCACTAAACTGATAAGATACACCAAAGGGAAGCTGAAGTGCAGAACTTTTGAGCTGACATAGGGATAATAAATCGCCCCTTTTGCGGAATCGAAATACCAAAAACATAGATTTATTCAGTTGTCAAAGAACAACAATATGTGTGTAGTTATCAGTCACAAAAAATGTGACTTTTGACACCCACATCATAATATTAAAGATATTAAGAATATATCTTATTTTCGATGGTTATAAATTTTACCAACAATACTTCATAACATTGACTCCCTCTTTAGGCATTTCTATAAATTTTTAATTATATTTATTTACAGAATACTCTTGCCCACATTGTTTATCAAGTAGATTTTATATAAATTACATGCCCCGTCATTCTGCCTATGCCTGTATGGTGGTGTGATAATCATAAAACTCAGAAAATTTATACGGATTTTTTTGTGGAAGCGTTGAACGCCATACAATGGAGGCTGGAGAAACTGTGACATCGGGAAGGGATCTTCATCTTCTCTGACTGTGTACTTAGAAGATTCAGTCCCATCACAAGATAATGGAACTGTTTTTCTGGTAGCATCTTCAAGTATGAAGTACCTCCTGCAAAGCAAGGACTCCAAAACAACGTTTGATAATTTTAGCGTCAAGCTGCCGGAGCTGATCACAACAGCCGGGGGCAATGCAACAGGGACTGTTTGCGTCGAATTCATGTCCAGAGCAGCATCTATCAGGACTTCTGCAAAAGAAAACTGGAACGGACTGGAGGTTTCAAGGAGTTCATCCTGTTCGCAGGCTGCCCGGCGGATATTCAGAAGCTAGTAATAGTAAGGCTTTTCAGAAATGCCATTTACGGCAAGCCATCGCTTTGCCATTGTACCTGTTGGTCTGTCCTGACACTGCTGAATGATATTTATCCAGATAGACCTGCGGACAGTGTGCGTTAATTGATCCATGCGTTTTAGCCTCCTCTAAAAAACTAATAGGTTTTTCGTGTCATTTAGAGTGTGACATAAAAGGACTAATTAGCCGCCAAGGTATATGTTTTGATGTTTGCGGTCTATTTTTATGGAGCTTTTGAAAAATGATTTCCTTATTCGTTATATATAACAGAAGCAAAACTGGCTGGGCAGAAAGCAGGGAAAAGCTTACAAGAGAATGAAGGGGGATAATTACCAGGGCTATGTGTATCAGCTGACGCTGCCGGATCCCAATATGGATTGTGCCGCGGTGATCCGTCTGACGGATCTGAATATGCTGGTGTTTGAGATGTATTCAGGAATTCGTGTACTGGATCCGGTATTGATGGCGCCGGTAGCGTTATATTGTCAGCAGCGGGTGAAGACCGGATTCGGAGGTGTAATAGCAGAAGAACTGAGTGGATGCATTACCTATCGTGCGGAGTCGGTGTTCTGGGACAAAGCGGTCAGTGAAGAGACTTTAGAACTGTATGAAGAGGAAGCCATCCGCACCATCTGCGCCCATTATGAGAATTTGAAGGCGTTGGCTTCGGGCAAATTTCTGTCACTGGAAGAGCCGGTGGAGGTCGCTTACACAGCAGAGAAAAAAGTAGACAAGGCGGCAGCAGCTGCGGCAATCAGAACTTACCTGGAATCAGAAAATCATAATATCAAGGCAGAGAATCTCAATGCAGAAGACCCTGCCGGATTCTTGTGTGAGATCAGAGTCGGTGGCAAACATCTCATGATAAACTATGCAGTCTCTGATGGGGGAATCCTGACCCTGACAGGTTACTACGGAACAACACAGATGCCGGTGAAAAAGGAATATCAGTATGCTGTGGCAGAATATCTCAACTGTCAGAATTCCAATAACCTCTATGGTATACTCCGTGTGGGAACAGAAGATACCGGATGGTCTTACAGCGTCAGTACCAGTCTTCAGGATGAGCCTGCATCTGAGAGAGTTATTTCAAATATGGAGAGAATTCTGATCCATGGTATAATGGACTGCGCAACAGTAACAGACCGGTTGTCAGCAGGACTTTTGGTCAGTGATGGAAGACAGGGAAGAGATTTAAAGCAGCAGTTGGAAATGCTGTCAAGTAAACTGCTTGGGAATGTATTAGGCGATCATCCTTTTGGAGACGATACCGATGACGAAATCACAGAGGAAGACATCGATGTACAAGATAATGATGCCAACGATAATGACACAGAGGATGACGTTACCATGGATGACTGGTTAAAGCAGCTTGTCCTTCCGGACCCTACGCCGGAGGCAGGTTGATGGGCGCATAAAACGGGCGCAGAGGAAAACGATGAGGAGGAACGGATATGAGAGCACTTGTGATACCGGATGTTCATTTGAAGCCGTATATGTTTGCGGAAGCCGCCGAACGGATGAGAAGGGGCGTGGCAGACCGAGCAGTGTGTCTGATGGATCTCCCGGATGACTGGGGCAGAGAATATGATCTGGAACTATATGTACAGACCTTTGATGCGGCAATCTCTTTTGCAAAGGAATTCCCCGACACCTTGTGGTGTTATGGGAATCATGATCTGTGCTATCTGTGGGATGAACGGGAATCGGGATACAGCCGGGCAGCCGCCTATACGGTCAGAAATAAACTGGAGGAACTTAAGGAGGCATTGCCGGCCGGAAACCGGATTCAATACATACAGAGAATTGATGAGATATTGTTCTGTCATGGCGGTATTTTACAGGCGTTTGTAGAGGAAAATGTGGAGAATACAGGCTCCGTGGACGAAATCATCGCAGAAATAAATGGCATGGGACCGGAGCAGCTATGGTGCAGTGCCAGTCCCATCTGGTATCGTCCGCAGGTACGCCGGGAAACCATGTATGGAGAAGACAGCCTTTTACAGGTCGTGGGACATACCCCGGTGGAGAAAATATACCGAAGTGGTAACGTGATTTCCTGTGATGTATTTTCCACCTATCGGGACGGACGCCCCATCGGAACACAGAAATATCCGGTGATCGACACCGTGGAAAAAACTTTATACAAAGAAGTATAAGTAGGTCGAAAAAATCTCCTCTCATTCGTTATATATAACAGAAAGCAATATGAGAGGAGAAAAAATATGGAGAGCTATGGAAAAGAATATCCCCTGCAGCTGATCCGGGACTGGGACAAATCTATGGTGGGGCAGTGGGAGTATAAGGAAGCATTGGCGAGAAATCTGTACCGCTATGTGGTAAAAGGGGAAGTTCCTTCACCGATGCTGGTCATGGGACCGACGGGATCCGGCAAGACATTCCTGCCGACGCTGTTCCGGAAATCAAAGCTTTGTCCACCGCAATTTACGGTATTTATAAAGAATATCTCCTGTCTGACCATGGAAGGGGTAAAAGGAGAGGATCTGGAGGAAATATTTAAGGAATACAAAGCCCTGTGTGTGGCGCAGGGAAACCGTGGATATCGTGGCCTGATCTACCTGGATGAGGTGGATAAACTAGTTACTTCCCAGGAAAGCGCCATTGACTTCGTGGCGGATTAGGGACGGATGGTACAGCACCAGCTGATGCAGATACTGGATGGAGGAGAAATGGCAGGGGTGCCGCTTTGCAAAATTATGTTTGTATTCGGAGGGGCATTCTATCAGCTGCGTGACAGAAAAAAAGAGACCGAAAGCTTGCGTCCCATTGGCTTTGGAGCGGAAAGCATCCGGAAACCTATGTTATTAAAAGATAATACCATCCGGGAGGAACTGACAGAGATCGGATTTCAGAGAGAATTTTTAGGGCGCATCGGCCAGATCGTCCGGCTGCAGGCACTGAACGAGGTGGAATTGAAAGCTCTTTTCCTGCATCCCACAAAGGGGGTGCTCAGCAGGCTGCAGAAAGAATACGAGGCGGATGGAATCCGGCTGGAAGTGGAAGATGCCGTGGTAGATGATATCATCCGGTCTGTGGTACAGGAGAATCTCGGAGCAAGATCCCTTCCGAATGTCATGGAGCAGCTGCTAAGTGGGGCGTGGATCCGGTGCATTGAGGAAGGTTATGATCAAATTATTATTAATAAAGGAACTTTATGCGGAGAAGGCGTGAAATTTTCCAATGAGAATCGTTATATAAGTATGAGCAGCTGACAGATTTGAAAGACTAACTATTAAAAGTCAAGTCTAAAATAAAAGTTTTTTGAATGAATTGCAGAAATGCATTCAGATATATTTGTACCTTGAAAACTGCATGATGAATAGAGTGTCTTTATCGGCACTCAAACAGGGGATACCAACGTGTCATACTGATACTTTCAGAAAAGATTACGCAGCATTGGTGTATGCCTGACCCGATTTTTCCATTGCATAAATGGTTCTTACCAGTTTCTTTGTGGCATGGGATAAGGCAACATTGTAATGCTTTCCCTCGGCTCGTTTTTTTGCAAGATATGTTCCGAAAGATTCATCCCAGTGACAGACGTATTTAGTGGCATTGTAAAGGGCATATCGAAGGTAACGGGAACCACGTTTTTCCATATGGGCATAACAGTTATCCAGCTGCCCCGATTGGTAGATAGATGGTGACATTCCAGCGTAGGCGAGTATCTTGTCAGGGGAATCAAAACGGCTGAAATCACCGATCTCTGCAATAATCATGGCTCCCATTTTATAACTGATTCCGGGGATGGTAAGGATCGGAGAGTTGATTTTATCCATAATGGTTTTAATTTCGGCTTCGATTTCGTCGATCTCGGAGGTCAGCTCAAGAATAAGTCGGATGGTATGCTTCAGTTCCAGAGATTTGGCAGGTATATGAGATCCGATGGAGCTTCTGGCAGCATCTCGGAAACAGATAGCTGTATCTTTACCGTATCTGCCCCTGGAACTTTCAGACAGCAGATTCGTAAGTCTGGTAAGATGTGCAGACGCAATGACATGAGCAGACGGAAATTCAGATAACAGAGAGTAAACAGATACCATATGAAGAGTCGGAACAAGTTTTTCCAGTTCAGGGAAAAGGATACAAACAAGCCTGGAAACAGAAGATTTGAGTTTTGCCCGTGCTTTTACCTTATCAAAACGATAACGGGTTAATGACTTTAACTCTTCGTTGTGGTAAGATGTATCTGAGTAGGACTTCAAGTTCACGTCAGACATGATCATAGAAGCAATGGTATGGGCATCAACTTTATCCGTTTTCGTCTTTCTAAGGCTTAGACTTTTTCTATAAAGATTGGTATGTAACGGATTGATAACGTAGGTCGGCAAACCTTTATCAAGAAGGAATCTCAGAAGATTGTAACTATAATGTCCAGTGGCTTCCAGTCCTACTTTTACTTTGGTTAAATCATCTGATACGGACTGAATCTTCTGAAATAAGGTTTCAAAGCCCTCACGATTGTTAGGAATGGTGAAAGATTTGAATAATACTTCACCAACTGAATTGGTAATAAAACAGTCGTGTTTGTCCTTGGCAACATCAATTCCAGCGTATATCATAAAAATCTCCTTTGAGTAAATATTTTGATACTGTTTATAGAACCACTGGTACTCCTTGCAATTGTAACCTCGTTCTAAATAAACCGTCATGCGGTATCTAACTGATTAACAAATATACAAAGAGACTGTGGTTGTAGCCTTTCAAAAACCATCAAGTGGTAGGAGCAAAAAAACAATCCACAGTATCTCCAACAGTATAGCATATAGACCTTGGAGAGGGTCTATAAACACTACTACTTTATAATACGAGGAGAAAAAAGATGAGAGTAGATGATTTAGAAGGATTACAGAACTGGTTATCAAGACTGGGATATCTGGAAAGTGCAAATTCCGATTTCTTGGAAAATGCAATCTGGTGTGTGGAAAATGGAAATGATTACAGAGCGGAAAGTTCTGTCAGAACATTGGCTTCAAATCTGAGAAGTGAAGGAAAGTCAGAGGCAGCCAAGGCAGTAGAGAGACTTCTGTGAATTAAGACCTTGACATTTCCGCTATTTCGGTATTATCATATCAAGGTAAAGGCAATGAACGTGCACAGTAAGATTCTATTTTCCTGACAGAGAGGGAAGCCCACCGGCTGAAAAGCTTCCTGAGGTTCAAGCAGAATCGAAATTCCCACGCGAGCCGCATACCGGAAGAATTCGAGAGCAGAGAGCATGGATTTGGTAGGGTATGACGTTTCCTCACTCGTTACGTGAGTTAAGAGTCTTATCGTGAATGTAAACATTATTTCATTTTTCACATAAGGAATTTGGGTGGTACCGCGGATATGAATTCGTCCCAATGGGGTGAATTTGTATCCGCGGTTTTCTTGTATATAAATTTCCCCAGGCACAAGTAAAATACGTGTGCATCGCACACAGAAATGAGGAGTAAGATGGCAGATTTAAACGAATTGAATGAAAAAGTCGAACAGATCAAAGCCGACATCCGGGAACAGCTGGAGAAGATCGAGAACACCAAGGGTGTCTACGAGTACAAAAAGACGATTCTCGACAAGAACGGTATTATCGGCGGACTGATGAAGCAGATGGGTTCCGTGCCCAAGGAAGAGAAGGCTGACTTCGGTAAGAAGGTCAACGACCTGAAGAACTGGGCAAGCGAGCATTTTGACGAGCTGAACACGAAGCTAAAAGAAAAAGAGATGGAGCTGCGCTACGAGAGTGAGAAGATCGATATCTCCATGCCGGCAAAGAGCCGCAAGACCGGTAATCTGCATCCCGTAACCCAGGTGCGTAACCAGTTGATCGATATCTTCGCATCCATGGGCTTCAGCGTATACGAAGGAACCGAGATCGAGACTGATTATTACAACTTTACCGCACTGAATACCCCGCAGGATCACCCCGCAAGAGACATGCAGGATACCTTCTACCTGTCTCCGGAATTCCTGCTTAGAACCCAGACCTCTGCAGGTCAGGTTCACGTGATGGAGAGCCAGAAGCCTCCCATCAAGATCTTAAGCCCCGGTAAAGTATTCCGTTCCGATGATGATGCGACCCATTCTCCGATGTTCACCCAGATGGAAGGTCTCGTAGTGGACAAGACCATCACTCTGTGTGACCTGAAAGGTATGCTGGAAGTACTGGTACAGAAGATCTTCGGTGAAGGTACCACCACGAGACTGCGTCCTTCTTATTTCCCGTTCACCGAGCCTTCCGTAGAAGTCGATGTCAGCTGTTTCGCCTGCGGTGGCTGCGGCTGCCGTCTGTGCAAGGGTACCGGCTGGATCGAAGTACTGGGTGCAGGTATTGTAAATAAGAAAGTGCTGGAGAACTGCGGCATTGACTCCGAGGAGTACAGTGGACTGGCATTCGGTATCGGTATTGAGCGTCTGGCAATGTTAAAGTACGGTATTAACAATATCAAGCTGTTATATCAATCGGATATGCGTGTACTGGATCAGATCAATGATGACTAAGATCACAGGAATATGATTTTAAAACAGTAACGATGCAAGGAACATTACGAGAGGATGTCGTACAAGACGGCATCGAAGGAGGTAAAAGATATGTTAGTACCACTTAGTTGGTTAAAAGAATATGTGGATATAGATGTAGAAGCCAAAGAACTGGAAGAGAAGCTGTTCTCCTGCGGTTTTGAGGTAGAGGAATCCTACGAAGTAGGTAAGGACATCTGCGGCGTGGTAGTCGGACTGGTAGAAGAGTGTGAGCCCATCCCTGAGACCCACTTACATGTATGTAAGGTAAATGTAGGCGGCGCAGAGCACCTGCAGATCTGCTGTGGTGCGGACAACGTACATGCAGGCGGCAAATACCCCGTAGCGCTGGAAGGTGCGCAGGTATACGCTACCGCCAAAGATCATGTGACCATCGAAGGCACCATGAAGATCAAAAAAGGCAAGCTGCGCGGCTATGAGTCCTGCGGTATGTTGTGTTCCGGTACCGAGCTGGGACTGACTGAGGATCTGTACCCCGGTGCAGGCTACAACGGACTGCTGGTACTGCCGGAGGATGCCGAGATCGGTGCAGATGTAAAGCCTCTGTTACAGTTGGATGACTGGATCTTCGATATTGCCATTACCGCCAACAGACCGGACTGCGAGAGCATCTTCGGTATTGCCAGAGAAGTAGCGGCGATCCTGAACAAACCCGTGAAGACTCCGGCACTGGATTACACCGAGAGCGGCGTTACTAAGGATGGTTTCATCGTAACTGTGGATGCTCCGGATCTGTGCCCCAGATATATCGCACACTATGTAACTGATGTAAAAATCGGCGAATCCCCCGCATGGATGAAGAGACGTCTGGCACTGGTAGGCATCGGATCTATCTCCAACGTGGTAGATATCACGAACTACATCTTAAAAGAGCTTGGTCAGCCTATGCACGCATTTGACTCTTCTTACATTGAAGGCAATGCCATTCATGTAAGACGTGCCCATGACAAAGAGAAGATTGTGACTTTGGATGAAAAAGAGTTTGAATTAAACGAAAACAACCTCGTCATCTGCGATGGTGTAAAACCCGTAGCACTGGCAGGTATCATGGGTGGCTTAAATTCCGAGATCCGCGATACCACAGAGGCTGTCATCTTCGAGTCCGCAAAATTTGCAAGAGACAATATCCGTAAGAGCTCCAGAGCACTGGGACAGTCTTCCGATTCTTCCCAGAGATATGCCAAAGGCGTGGATGAGTATGCTACCGTTATGGCCAGCAAGAGAGCACTGCATTTGATCGAGGAGCTGGGCTGTGGTAAAGTATCCTCTACTCACGTAGAGGCAAACACCGGTAACTCCATTGAACCCACCGAGATGAAAGCGAGCATCAAGAAGGTGAACGGCGTACTGGGTATCGAAGTACCTACCGCTGACATCGAGAGAATCTTAAAGTCTCTGAACTTCCAGCCCGTGATTAACGGTGATGAGCTGACCATCCAGGTACCTGCATACCGTGAGGATATGGAATCTTATCCCGATATCGCAGAGGAAGTCATCCGTATGTACGGTTACGACCATGTAACTCCGACTTTCCTGAAAGCAGCAGCAGTAACCAGCGGCGGTATGAATACGAAGCAGAAGACCGAGCTTAAGATCAAGAGAGCACTGTGTGCACAGGGCGCATTTGAGGGCGTACATTACTCCTTCTTCTCCCCTTCCGATCTGAACCTGTTAGGCCTGCCCGAGGATGCACCGGAGAGACATGCGATCCGTCTGATCAACCCGATCAACGAGGATCTGTCCCTGATGCGTACCACTCTGGCTCCCCAGATGATCCACGCCATCGCCCGCAACCAGAAAAACGGTTGTCTGGAAGGCAGAGTATACGAGATCGGCAATAAATTCATCCCTAAGGATCTGCCTCTGACCGAGTATCCCGATGAGAGAGAGACTATCTGCATCGGTATCTGGGGTAAGGAAGAGAATTTCTTCACTCTGAAAGGTCTGGTAGACACCGTAGCAGAGACTTTGTTCATTGATTTCGAATATGTAGATGACAAAAAGAGCTTCCTGCATCCTTATCGTACCGCAAAGATCCTGTACAACGGCGAAGAGATCGGTTACTTGGGTCAGCTGACCTACGAGATCCAGAAGGAAGAAGATATGCGTGAATCCGCATACATCGCAGAGATTGATCTGAAAGCCCTGCGTCCTGTATACGGCAAGGTTCCCACCTTCACACCGATCTCCAAGTTCGCGAAGGAGACCAGAGACCTGGCACTGGTAATGAACAAATCCGTTACCTGCGGCGACGTAGAGAAGGCAATCGCAGAAGCCAGCAGCTTCGTAGAGTCCGTAGAACTCTTCGATGTCTATGAAGGCTTACAGGTAGGACCCGAGAAGAAGTCCATGGCATTCACCGTAACCTTTGCTCCGAAGGAGGAAGAATTCACCACAGAGGCAGTGGACGGCTATGTGAAGAAGATCCTGAAGAACCTGAACAACAAGCTGGGTGTAGAGCTTAGATCTTAACATAGTAACTATTCAGAACCATAAAATATTTAAAAATCTCTCCGAATGAAGCCTTCACTTAGGAATTATTAAGAAAAAACAGTTTTTGAGTGACCTCTTCAAGCAGTGACAAAAAGAAATAACGACCATACAAGAGTAAGAATGCTCCTGTGTGGTTGTTTTCTTATGCTCAAGTACCAAAAGGGTATGAGAGGTTATTCTATGCGGCACTGGAGGAATTCGGACTGTAAAGAGGTGTCATAACCGGCGTGAAGCCCAGAGCCGGATTATGTCATTACGGTTGTGGATGAAGCATATATTGAATTTGCGCAGGGAGCTCTATCTGAATAAAAGGAGGCAGCTTAGATGTACCGGGTAATTGATTTACACTGTGATACGATACCTAATATGTACTCGGATTTCAGGGAAGGGAAGGAGACTTCCCTTCTTTCCAATCCCGGAAGAATCGATTTGAACCGGATGAGAGAAGGGGGATATATTTGCCAGTGCTTTTCCCTTTTTACCCATCTGGGAGCACTGAAGAAAAGAGGCGAGTCACCATTTACACATGTATTGGGGCTTGCAGATTTCTGGAAAACACAGATAGCGGAATATCCGGATATCATAGGACAGGTGACAACAGCAGAGAGTATGGAAGAGAACGCCAGGATGGGAAAGCTATCAGCTATGATGACAGTGGAAGAGGGCGGAGTGTATGAAGGAAAACTGGAAAACCTGTATGCACTATATGACAAAGGCGTCAGAATGTCTACCCTGACATGGAACTTTGCAAATGAACTGGGGTATCCCAATCCGGCAATCGCACCGGGAAGTCCCCGAATCCCGGACATGGTCAATGGACTTACGGATACCGGGAAAAGCTTTGTGGAGGAAATGGAGAGAATCGGCATTCTTATTGATGTTTCCCATTTAAATGATGCCGGCATACGGGACATTTTTGAGCTTACGCATGGCCCTGTGATCGCAAGTCACTCCAACGCACGTACACTCTGCTCACATCTGCGGAATCTCTCGGATACTAATATCAGAATGATCGGAGAGCGGGGCGGTGTTATCGGTATCAACTATTTCGTAGGATTTCTTGAGGATGGTGGAAAGATCGGGCGGATTGAAAAAATGGTGGAGCACATGCAATATATTAAAAACCTGGCAGGAATCGACGCAATAGCACTGGGAAGTGACTTCGATGGCTTCGGAGAGCCTTGTGAGCTGTCCGGCGCAGAAAAAATGCAGCAGCTTGCCGCAGAGATGGAACAACAGGGTTTTTCCTCCTCAGAAATCGAAAAGGTATTTTCCTTAAATGCTTTAAGAGTATTTCGGTCTGTGCTGTCCTAAGGAAACTTAAGTATCATAAGATGTGAGTATCATAAGATGCTAATATTAGAGTAGTCATTTTAGAAAAGATATGATAAAATAGCAGTTGCAGGCGCATTTTGCGCAGGCAGCTGTTGTTTTAATTTATTATAAGTGAAGATGCCATAGGCATCAGTGAGGTAGATAGATATGACAAAAGTAATCGGTGTGAGATTTCGTACAGCGGGCAAGGTATATTTCTTCGATCCGCTGCAGCTGGAGATAAAGAGAGGCGATCACGTGATCGTGGAGACCGCCAGAGGCATAGAGTTCGGCACGGTCGTTGCGGGAGCGCATGAGGTGGAGGATGACAAGGTGATCCAGCCGCTGAAGCCCGTGATGCGGATCGCCGGAGAGAGAGATATCGAGCAGGAGGCTGCCAACAAAGAAAAAGAGAAGGAAGCCTTCAAGATCTGCAAAGAGAAGATATTAAAGCATGGTCTGGAAATGAAGCTGATCGATGCGGAGTATACGTTTGATAACAACAAGGTATTATTTTATTTTACAGCAGACGGACGTATCGACTTCCGTGAACTGGTCAAGGATTTGGCAAGTGTGTTCAAGACCCGTATCGAGCTGCGCCAGATCGGTGTCAGGGATGAGACCAAGATCCGCGGCGGTATCGGTATCTGTGGACGACCTCTGTGCTGCCACAGCTATCTGTCGGATTTCGTGCCGGTATCCATCAAGATGGCGAAGGAGCAGAATCTGTCCCTGAATCCCACCAAGATCTCCGGTGTCTGCGGCAGACTGATGTGCTGCCTGAAAAATGAGGAAGACACTTACGAAGAACTGAACCGCAAGCTTCCCGGTGTGGGTGACTATGTCCAGACGGCAGATGGACTCCACGGCGAGGTACAGAACGTCAACGTACTGCGTCAGCTGGTTAAGGTACTGGTAGAAGTCGGTGACGAGAAGGAACTGAAGGAGTACGAGGCAGACACGTTACAATTCAAGAGACGCCGCGGCAAAAGGGGCGGTCAGGAATTGTCTAAGGAAGAGCAGAAGGAACTCGAGAAGTTAGAGGAGATCGAGGAGAAGGAAGAAGCGGAAGAACGCGCAGAAAAACGTGCGGAGCAGCGCCCGGAGCGTCAGGACCGCAGAGAACAGAGAGCCGACAGCGAGAATCGCGGGGATAACCGCAGGCGCGACGGACGCAGAGACGACAACCGCAGAAATAATAACCGTGGTGAGAATCAAAACCGTAATGATAACCATGGAGAAAATCGGAACAACGAGAATCGTGGTGATAACCGCAGAGACAATAACCGTGATAACCGCAAGGATAACAACCGCGGCGACAGACGCCGTGAGAACCGTCCGCAGAACCGTCCGGAGCAGGTAAGAGAGAACAGCGATGCTCAGGGTGCAGAGCAGTCCGGCAGCCAGGGACAGGCACCAAGAGACAATTCCTTCCGCAGAAGACCGAGACACGGCGGCAGAAGAGACGGCAACAACGGTAATAACGGTAACGGAAGAAAACCGGAGAACACGAATGAAGGTTGAACTGAAGGATAAAGAACGAATTGATGACCTTCAGCGGAACGGTTATCAGATCATACAGAATCCGGAGAAATTTTGCTTCGGCATGGATGCGGTGCTTTTGACAGGATTTGCCCATGCCAGAGAGAAAGATATTTTACTGGATCTGGGGACAGGCACCGGGATCATTCCGCTCCTGATGGAAGCAAAATACCACTGCTCCCATCTCACCGGCCTGGAGATCCAGGAGGAGAGCGCAGATATGGCGAGACGCAGTGTGGCGCTGAACGATCTGCAGGACCGCATTGACATTGTGACAGGAGACATCAAGGAAGCAGACCGGATTTTTCAGGCTGCTTCCTTTGACTGTATTACCTGCAATCCTCCATACATGATCGGACAGCACGGATTGACGAACCCGGAGGAACCGAAAGCGATCGCCAGACACGAAGTGCTCTGCACGTTGGAGGATGTGGTCAGCAGGACAGCAAAACTATTAAAGCCCGGCGGACATTTTTACATGGTACATCGTCCTTTTCGGCTGGCGGAGATCATGACCATGCTGGTAAAATACAAGCTGGAGCCGAAGCGGATGCAGCTGGTGTATCCCTACATCGACAAAGAGCCCAATATGGTGCTCATTGAGGCGGTGCGAGGCGGCAGATCCCGCATGACCGTGGAGAAGCCACTGATCGTGTACCAGGCGCCGGGAGTATATATGCCGGAAATATATGATATATATGGATATTAAAAAGGGAAAGTGATTTGGAGAGGAGGCAGGAGCTCATGCCCGGAACTTTATATTTGTGTGCAACGCCCATTGGCAATCTGGGGGATATGACACCGCGGGTGGTGGAGACCCTGCAGACGGTGGATGTGATCGCGGCGGAGGATACCCGTAACAGTATTAAGCTGCTGAATCATTTCGACATCCATACGCCTATGACCAGCTACCATGAGTACAATAAAGTAGAGAAGGCACACCAGCTGGTAGGACAGCTGTTAAACGGACAGAACATTGCGCTGATCACTGATGCCGGTACCCCGGCGATCTCCGATCCCGGCGAAGTACTGGTGCGGATGTGCCAGGAGCAGAATGTTCCCGTCACTTCCCTGCCGGGTCCTGCGGCCTGTATTACAGCACTGACCTTATCAGGACTCAGTACAAGAAGGTTTTGCTTTGAAGGATTTCTGCCTGCGGATAAAAAGGAAAAGAAAGCGATTCTGGAGGAACTGAAGACCGAGAGCCGTACCATGATCCTCTACGAAGCACCCCATCATCTGATCCGGACACTGGAGGAACTGTATGCGGCACTGGGGGAGCGGCGGATCACGTTGTGCAGAGAACTGACCAAGAAGTTCGAGACCGTATTTCCCACCACTTTGGAAAAGGCGCTGGACTACTACAAGACAGAGGAACCCCGCGGAGAATATGTCCTGGTAGTGGAAGGAAAAAGCCCGGAAGAGAAACGACAGGAAGAGATCGCATCCTGGGAATCCATGAGCATTGAAGAACATATGGCTTATTACGAAGAGCAGGGTATGGATAATAAATCCGCCATGAAGCAGGTGGCAAAAGACAGAGGTGTCGGAAAGCGGGAAATCTATCAGTACCTGCACGGCAACTCATGAAACAGTGAAAATACCATAATGAAACCGAACCAAAACAGACAAAAGCATATGAGGATAATGTAGGATACATCCATGAAAGCATATGCGGAGAGAGGCAAAATGACTAATTGTGACGCATGTGTCAATTATGAATATGACGAAGATTATGAATGCTATTGCTGCATGGTGAATCTGGATGAGGATGAAATGTACCGCTTTTTATCCGGAACCCAGCAGGAGTGTCCCTACTTCCGACTGGATGACGAATATGCAGTGGTAAGACACCAGATGTAAGGGTAAAATTCACGAAAGCAAGGTCAAAAAGTCTACTCAAATGGTAGAGAATGCTGATTGTGAAAGTAAAAATCGAGTAGTATAATACGAAGTTGCGTGCTGAAAAACAGTGCGCAGCTTCTTTTGTTTGTGTGCAATATAATGATGATGCCAGGGTCAAAAGCCCCGACATCAAAGAAATAAAATACTAAAGTTAACAGGTAGGGTGACAATATCATGAAATATGTGAAACAATTTTCGATTATCCTGGGAATCTCCTTTCTGGCAGAGCTTCTGGAGATCCTGATCCCGCTTCCCATCGCAGCAAGCGTCTATGGTCTGGTGATTATGTTGGTGGGGCTGATCACGAAGCTGATCCCGCTGGAAAAGGTGGAGACCGCGGCGGATTTTCTTGTAGACGCCATGTCCATTATGTTCGTGCCCGCTACCGTGGGAATCATGGCAAGTGTGAATGCTTTAAAAGAGATGCTGCTTCCCATCTGTGTGATCACAGTGGTATCCACGGTACTGATCATGATCGTGACAGGCCGGGTATCCCAGCATATTATCCGGGGGCAGAACAACAAAGGTGCCGCAGCCATGCAGACGGTCGGAACCGAAGCTGCCGCAGATGATAAGGAGGACAGATAAATGAATGAAATATTGAGCCAGTCTATCTTTTTTGGCATTGCCATTACACTGGTCACCTACGAGATCGGTCTGTGGATCAAACAGAAGACCGGAAAAGCCATTGCCAATCCCTTACTGATCTCCGTGATCCTGATCGTGGCAGTATTGTTATTGTTCCATATAGATTATGAGACCTATGCAAACGGCGCGCAGTATATCAGCATTTTCCTGACTCCGGCAACGGTCAGTCTGGCAGTGCCTCTGTATCGTCAGCTGGAGCTGTTAAAGACTTATCCCAAGGCCATTTTCGGCGGAATCATCGCCGGCGTTCTGACTGCCATGGTGAGCGTTTTTGCTTTAAGTCTGATGTTCGGTCTGAATCATGAGCAGTATGTAACGCTTCTGCCCAAGTCCATTACCACAGCTATCGGTATGGGGATTTCCGAAAAAATGGGCGGTATTGTGACCATTACCGTAGTTGTCATCATTGTCACCGGAATCTTAGGTAATATCCTGGCAGATACGATCTGCCACCTGTGCAAGATTGAGGATCCCATTGCCAAAGGTCTTGCCATCGGCACCAGCGCTCATGCCCTGGGAACCGCGAAAGCCATGGAACTGGGCGAGATCGAAGGCGCCATGAGCAGCCTGTCCATCGTGGTCTGCGGTATTTTGACTGTTATTTCCGTATCTATTTTTGCTAATTTTATTTAGTATAGAAAAAAATATCCTGCGCATACTAACCTCGCATAGAACAGAAGGAATCAAAAGGAGGTTAACAGCATGAGTGATATTTCAGAATTAGATCTGCAGAATCTGCGCCATCTGATCGGCGGCTTTGACACGACCCGCTGCAAAATGCAGGAGTACGCCAAGGAAGCGGAGGACCCGAAGGTAAAACAGTTTTTTGAAAAGGGTGCCCGCAGCGCTATGGAGAACAAACAACAGCTTATGAAGTTTTTGCAGTAAGGAGGCAGCAGAATGCAGGAAAAGACAATGGTAGCAGATACTTTGGCCGGGATCAACGGAGAACTGACCCGCTATGCGGGAATGATCGCTCAGTCAGAAAACAAGGAATTAAAACAGACACTGAAGCAGTTCCGTACCGCCTGTGAGCAGTCCCAGGAGGAGCTGTATCAGATCGCCAGAGAGAAATCTTATTATGTGCCGGCAGAGAAAGCCACTGCGGAAGAAGTGGCACATGTGAGAAGCCTGTTCACACAGGGAACTCTGTAACAGAATTTGAGAGAATGAACCAGATAAGCCTTTCGGAAAATATATTACCGGAAGGCTTATATTTGTATGCCGGGAAGAAATTCCGGATGGAAATGCAGGCCTGGTAGGACATGACCGAAGGCACGATTCGTATTTTCATAGGACATCCCGGCATCCGCATATAGTGAAACGAAGGAACAGCAGGCGGTTTGGAGAAGATGCTTAATTATATCTGGGCAGGAATGATCCTGTTAGGTGTGATCTACGGAGTCTGTACCGGACAGATGAGTGCATTGACAGAAGGGGCGCTTGACAGTGCCGGAGAGGCGGTGAGCCTCTGCATCACCATGGCAGGGGTCATGGCACTGTGGATGGGACTGATGGAGATCGCGCAGGAATCCGGCATGATCACGAAGATGACAAAAGGGATCCGGCCTTTTCTGAAATTTATGTTTCCAAGACTTCCGGAAGATCATCCGGCGGGGGAATACATAGCTACGAATCTGATCGCCAACGTGCTGGGGTTGGGATGGGCGTGTACACCGGCGGGACTGAAAGCCATGGAGCAGCTGGCGGAACTGGAGAGCGGACGGCACGGAACGAATGTGTCAGTTGCCAGCAACGAAATGTGTACCTTTTTGATCCTGAATATTTCGTCCTTACAACTGATCCCGGTCAACATGATCGCCTATCGCAGCCGATACGGCAGTGCCAACCCCGCGGTGATCATTGCTCCGGCACTGGTGGCTACACTTTTCAGCACCATCATTTCCGTGATTTATTGTAAATGGAAGGATAGGTAAGGACCATGATAAACGTATTGACACATATGTCAGATATTATGATTCCCATGGTAATCTTCTGGATCGTGGGTTACGGAATGGTCTCAGGGGTGAAAGTATACGAGACTTTTTTGAAGGGGGCAAAAGAGGGGCTGCGCATTGTGGTGGAGATCCTTCCGACACTGGTAGGACTGATGATGGCAGTGGGAATCCTTCGGACTTCCGGATTTTTTGAATTGTTAGGGAAGCTGATCGGACCGGCGACGCAGGCAGTGGGACTTCCGACGCAGCTGATCCCGTTACTTATTGTAAAAATGTTCTCTTCCTCCGCGGCTACCGGGCTGGTGCTGGATATTTTCAAGACCTGCGGCCCGGACTCTTATGCCGGGATGCTGACATCAATCCTTATGAGCTGTACCGAGACGATTTTTTATACCATGAGTGTGTATTTTCTGGCGGCAAAGGTAACGAAAACCCGCTACACGCTGCCGGGGGCACTGCTGGCAACGTTAGCGGGAACAGTGGCAAGCATTTTTCTTGCGGGGAAAATGTGATGATGCCAGGGGCATCATGCAACTAAATCAATTGCAGACTCCGCAAAATAAACAGGAATACCGTGAGGGTAACGGAACTTAAAAACGTGGTGGCAACGACCACGCTAGAAGTCAAAGTTCCTTCGTGGTTCATGTTTTTCGCCATAATATAACAGCTTACGGTGGTGGGGGAGCCTAACATAATGAGGATTGCCACCAGTTTTTCTCCGGTAAAGCCAAAATGGATGGCAAGTGGCAGGAACAGTGCGGGCCATACTACCAGCTTTAACACGGTTGCTACTCCGGTGGGGGCTAAAAGCTTCAAGGCTTTTTTTCCCTCGAATCCGGCACCGAGGCCGATCAGGGCCAGAGGGGTAGCCAGTACGGCAACATTGCTGATGGTCTTGGAAATGATCACGGGATAATGGATCCGGCAGGCGCTGGACAGCATGCCCAGGGCGATACTGATAATGATCGGGTTCGTGATGATCCCTTTTAAGGATTTCAGCAGGGATTCTTTATCGAAGCCCTTCGCATCAGGTCCGGTGAAGGACAGGATCAGTACGGCAGCGATATTGTACAGGGGAACCGTACCCACGATCATCAGGGGAGCCATGCCGGAGTTTCCGTAGATGTTCTGTATAAAGGCGATACCCAGGACAGCGGCACTGCTGCGGTAGCTTGCCTGGACAAGCTCTCCCAGGCGGGATTTGTTCTTATAAAAAATGCCTGCCACGACCCAGGTGATGACGATGCAGAACAGGGTCACGAAGAAGCAGAACAGCACGTAACCGGTATCCCATACACTGTAAAAATCTGCAGTGGACATGTCCTTGAACAAAAGTACGGGAAGAGTGATTTTATAATTGAATGAATTCAGGGTTTTGACAAATGAGTCGTTGGTAACATGCAGCTGCTGTAAAACATAACCGATCACCATGACCAGGAATATGGGGATCGTTGCATTCAAACTGAATAATAGTTGTTCCATGGGAATTTGTATGCCTTTCTGTTATCGGAAGCGGAATATAGGAAGCGAAAAGCCTCTCTCCTTTTGCAAGTATAGAAAAGGAGGGGGGCTTTGTCAAGTTATGGTCTTGTGTTGTTTTACAAGGCTGCTCTATTTTACAGTAGCTCCTCCAGCAAGGAAAAATCACAGCAGCCATTTTCCAGATAAAATGTGTGAAAGCGAAGGTCACAATACCCGTCACCCCAATGGGACCGGGCAGTTTCCCGTAATTTCAAAATCTCCAGATAGCCCACATAATACTTCGGATAATTGCAGGGCTCCTCCGCAATATAAGTATAGATCGCCTTGCAGGCTTCCGGGGAATCAATGCCAAACTTTCCAAGGAATGTGGCAGTCTGATCGTATCCGGCACCTTCCCCGTGGATCAGAAGGTCCAACAGAGTATACATGCACAGCTGAAGGCTCCGGGTATGTTTTTCCAGGAGAGCGGCCTGTGCGGCATCCGACTGTCCGCACTGTTCGAGCAGATCAGCCGCATAATCATAGGAAATAAATTCCACATACAGCGCCCAGCCCTCCAGATATCCGCCGTACCAGATCAGCTTTCTCACAGGATCCATGTCTTTATCTAAAAAGGCGCGGTTACTATACACGGTCTGATAGAGGTGTCCGGGAAAACCTTCGTGTGCCAGGGTCGTATAGAGCTCCAGTCCCATGGGAGAATTGCGGCGGTTTATATAGATGACATTATTGTCAGAATCGCCCAGGGGAGTCGTCAGGTAAAAAGCCGGTGCACTGTAAGGTTCCAGACTGGGAACGACATCCTTGACAGTAAAGGAGGGAGTGGGATTACTGACAGGAAAGTCATTTATCATGCGTGATTGTAGATCGGAAAGCATTTCTTCCGGTTCCGCGATGGGAAAATCTTCCGTGATCCCTTCGGAAAGCATGGAAAGCAGAGAAGGGGACTGTTGTGTCAGGCTGCGGATGGCCGCCTGTTCCTCCTGAAATTGCGCCAGAAGCATTTGCACCAGTTCTTTCTCCGAACGGGAGGAACCGGTCTCGGCGAAAAGCAGGTGGTGATAGTAAGTCTTCCCATCCGGCAACAGGGCGAGACCTTTCGGCAGGGCGCCGGATGTATCTATGATCCCGTCGGGAGACGCCTGAGAGATAGAAGATGTCTGACCGGCAGAGCCGGAAGTCTCCAGAGAGTACAGTCCTTCGGATAGTGTGGCGTAGGCAGGCTGTACTACAGTGGTGAGCAGCCGGTCATTTTCCTTAAGAAAGGAAGAGACAACTTCGGCAGATAATATGCCCTGTGCCTGCAATTCCACCAGCCGGTCTTCAAAGGTGGTCTGCAAAAAGTGGGTTCCCTGCGCTAGTTCTTGTATAGTGACGATGGTGTCACATTGCTTTTGGACTTTTTCCAGGGAAACATCCGGCATGAGGAAGCCTGCGGCAGCTTTTTCCTGCTCATAGAGGAGCAAGGAGGCAAAATAATCGTCCACCTGGTCTAAGAGTGCCAGGTAGTCTGTCACATCCCGCCTGGAACGGAAGGTGTATTCTGCCAGCAGGATGGGGAGCTGTGACTGCATCCCCGAAGATGGGGACAGTGGTTCGTTGTAATAGGGGAACTGCGCCAACGCCAGGTCATTTTCCAGAGACCGCTGTAGGAGTGTATAGGTGAAAGCATTCTCCGGTGAGAGCTTATCGTAAGCAATACAACTTAGTTGCCTAAGGAGCGCAGAACAACGTTCCCCACTCGCGTCCGACTGCCCGGAGGTATAGAGGGGAAGGACAGGCTCGTAATCCGTAATCCCAAAGGCGGCAGGATCCGCAATGGTGTAGTGCATGTTCAGAGTACTGGCAGTCATTTCCTCCCGGAAAACCCGGGAGGTGAATTGTTCAAAGCGCCTGTCTGCGGAAGTACAATGGGACAAAAGAGCCATGGCGCCGGTGAGAGTGCAGAGGAGGCAGATACACAGAAGCAGTTGGTGGAAGGAAAGGGAAGGACGTTTTCGCACGATAGTTACCTGATGACAGAGAGTGTTGGTAAAAGTATATGTGAACAGCACCGGGGATAGACTTAAAGCGACTTACCTTAGGGTCACAGTCACGTCTCTGACTTCATATGTGGAGTAAATCGAAATACATGCATAGTTGTACACCATACAACTATATATAAATGTATATAAAATAGCCAAAAGATGTATTGACTTTGAACAGTAGCCTTATTATACTTATAATAATCATGGAGACAAAATATCAAAACCTAATTAATTACATACAGGAGCAGATTACAGACGGACAACTGGGTCCCGGAGAGAAGGTCCCTTCGGAGAATCAGCTTGCGGAGCGATTCCACATCAGCAGACAGACAGTGAGGAAGGCGATCGGAACGCTGGAGGAGGAAGGACTGGTACAGAGGATCCGTGGCAGCGGCACTTATGTTAGCTTTGACCGCAGGAAAAATCTCGAGAAGCGGAACAGTATTGCGGTAGTAACTACTTATGTGGATAGCTATATTTTCCCGAGGATCCTGCAGGGCATGCAGAATACATTATATGAAAGTGGCTTTTCCGTACAGATTTATATTACGAATAACACGCTGGATCGGGAGAAAGGCATTCTGAAAGATCTGCTCAAACGGGATGATGTAGCAGGAATGATCGTGGAGGGAACAAAAAGTGGATTGCCGAATCCGAATCTGGAGCTGTACAGGCATCTGATGATGAGAAAGATACCGCTTTTATTTTTCAACACCTATTATCCGGAGCTGGAGGTACCACATGTATCATTGAATGATGCGGACACAGCGTATAAGGCTGTGAGATATCTGATTGAGAAGGGACATCAGAAGATAGGGGCAGTCCTGAAACTGGACGACGGACAGGGCAGACAGCGTTATTTGGGATATCTGCGTGCCATGGAGGAAGCAGGGCTTACGGTGACGGATTCCCGACTGGTGTGGATTGACACGGACGAATCGAAGCAACTGGCGTATTGCCGGGACCGGCTTCTCAACCGGGTGGAGGAATGCACTGCTCTCCTGGCGTACAATGACCAGATCGCATTCCAACTAATCCGGATGCTGGAAGAGCGCAATATCCGGGTGCCGGAGGATGTGTCGGTGATCAGTATCGACGATTCGGATCTGGCGCGACACAGTGAGGTTCCCATTACTTCACTTCCTCATCCGAAGGAAAATCTGGGGAAAAAGGCAGCAGAGACACTTTTACAGATGATAGCGGGGAAGAAAAAGGATCTGACGTATGAATTTGATACCCGGGTGGTAGAACGGGAGTCTGTAGCAGAACACAAATCGTTATGAAAGTAAATAAAGCAGAAACGATATAAAAGCAAAAGGAGAGAATGCAATGAATGAAACAGCAAAAGAAGCGATCAAAGCGGGAAAGGCGGTTCTGGGTATTGAATTCGGTTCCACCAGAATCAAAGCGGTATTGGTAGATGGAAGCCACACCCCCATTGCCATGGGAACTTACGACTGGGAGAATCGTCTGGAGAACAATATTTGGACCTATAGCCTGGAGGACATCCGGAAAGGATTGCAAGGGTGTTACAAGAGCCTGGCAGACGATGTGGAAGCAAAATACGGTGAAAAGCTGACTACTTTGGGAGCACTGGGATTCAGTGGCATGATGCACGGCTATATGCCTTTTAATGCAGAAGGTGAACTTTTGGTACCTTTCCGTACCTGGAGAAATACGATGACGGAAGAAGCCTGCAAGAAGCTGATTCCGGTATTTAACTTCAACATCCCACAGAGATGGAGCATCGCCCATCTGTATCAGGCAATCTTAAGCGGAGAAGAGCATGTAAAGGATATCGCATTTTTTACCACTCTGGCAGGTTATATTCACTGGAAGCTGTCCGGAGAAAAGGTTCTGGGTATTGGTGAAGCAGCAGGTATGTTCCCTATAGATTCCACGATCATGGATTTCGATCAGAAAATGTTAGATCAGTTCGATGATTTACACCATTTTGACTGGAAGCTCCGCGACATCCTGCCTAAGGTGTTGGTGGCAGGAGAATCCGCCGGTGTCCTGACCGCAGAAGGGGCAAAATTATTGGATCCTACCGGAACTTTACAGCCCGGTGTTCCTATGTGTCCTCCCGAGGGTGATGCGGGAACCGGAATGGTAGCTACCAACAGTGTGGCTGTCCGCACCGGTAATGTCTCCGCCGGAACCTCTATTTTCGCAATGGTAGTCCTGGAAAAGGCTATGCAAAAAGTACACGAAGAGATCGATATGGTCACAACACCCAACGGTATGCCCGTGGCCATGGTACATTGCAACAACTGCACCTCCGATCTGAATGCCTGGGTGAACCTCTTCGGCGAGTGTACAGAGAGCTTTGGTGTGAAAGTAGACAAGAACGAACTGTACGGCGTGTTGTATCGCAAGGCGCTGGAAGGTGCTGCGGATTGCGGCGGCGTAACGGCATATAACTATTTTTCCGGAGAACCGATCACTGGTCTGGATGCCGGCCGTCCTATGGTGGTGCGGACACCAGATGCAGATTTTACACTGGCAAACTTCATGCGCTCCCATCTGTACAGCGCAGTTGCCACACTGAAGATTGGTATGGATATTCTGTTAAAGGAGGAGCATGTGGCTGTAGATTCCCTGATGGGACACGGCGGCTTCTTCAAGACTCCAGTGGTGGGACAGCGTGTCATGGCAGCAGGCATGAACGCACCGATCACTGTTATGGATACGGCAAGCGAAGGCGGCGCCTGGGGCATGGCGATCCTGGCAGCTTTCATGAAGGAGAAAGAAACCGGCGAGACCCTTTCTTCCTATTTAAATGACAAGATCTTCGCTGGACAGACCGGAACCACATTGCAACCGGAGCCTGAGGATGTGAAAGGATTTGAGGCTTTCCTGGAAGAGTACAAGAAACTGCTTCCTGCGGAGAAGGCAGCCGTTGCCGCAAAATAATTTTTTGGCCGTAAAATTATGTCTGCACGACACTCATTTATCGGAAAGCTTGTAGGATATAGAAAGAAATGAGGTTTAGGATATGTTAGAAGAATTAAAACAGAAAGTATATGAAGCAAATATGGATCTGCCCCGGTACGGTCTGGTGACTTTTACCTGGGGAAATGTCAGCGCCATTGACAGAGAGAGCGGATTGTTCGTCATCAAACCCAGCGGCGTGGATTACGACAAACTGACACCGGAGATGATGGTGGTCATGGATCTGAACGGCAATAAGGTAGAGGGGAATTTAAATCCCTCTTCCGACACCGCGACCCATCTGGAGTTGTACAAGGCATTCCCGGAGATCGGCGGTATCGTACATACCCATTCTTCCTATGCCACCAGCTGGGCGCAGGCGGGAAGAGATATCCCCTGCTACGGAACTACCCATGCAGACTATATCTACGGTCCGGTTCCCTGCGTGCGCTGCCTGACAAAGGAAGAAATCGAGGACGCTTACGAGGAAAATACCGGACACCTGATCGTTAACGAGTTCAAACGTCTGGGTAAGGACCCGAAAGCAGTGCCTGTCGTTCTGTGCAAGAACCATGGGCCTTTTGCCTGGGGCAAGGATGCCAAGGAGGCTGTCCATAATGCGGTAGTACTGGAAGAGGTGGCAAAAATGGCTTATCGCGCAGAGACGATCAACCCCAGGATCCAGCCGGCACCCCAGGAACTGCAGGATAAGCACTATAACCGCAAACATGGTGCCGGAGCGTACTATGGCCAAACAACTTTGAAATAGAATTTGACTTATAGTGCGTGGACGCTTGCGTACTAAGCACTATATGACAAATTCTATTAGCGAAGCGCCCCTCCATGAAATGAATTTTCGAACGAAGTGAGAAAATTTATGAATGGCAGGGCAAAGTTGTTAGGACGAGACCGCAATATTTTACGGTAGAAGAGCAATTCTTTTACTAGACTAGCATCGGGAAGTATGCTAGTATAACAACGTAAATTGCAACAGATAAGCCAATATGGCGGAATGGAGGAAACAATGAAGAATTTAGAACTGCAAAAGCGTGCCAATGATGTCCGCAAGGGCATTGTGACCGCAGTTCATAGTGCGAAAGCAGGACATCCCGGCGGATCCTTGTCAGCCGCAGATATTTTTACATTTTTATATTTTGAGGAGATGAACATTGATCCGAAGAACCCCGATATGGAGGAACGCGACAGATTCGTTCTGTCCAAGGGTCATACAGCTCCCGGTCTCTATTCCGCACTGGCTTACAGAGGATATTTCCCGGTAGAGGATCTGCCTACCCTGCGTCACTTAGGTTCCTACCTGCAGGGCCATCCCTGCATCCATATCCCCGGCGTGGATATGTCCTCCGGATCCTTGGGACAGGGTATTTCTGCAGCAGTCGGCATGGCACTGGGTGCTAAGATGGACAAACGTGATTTCCGTGTATACACACTGCTGGGTGACGGTGAGATCGAGGAAGGACAGGTATGGGAGGCTGCTATGTTCGCGGGCTTCCGTAAGCTGGACAACCTCTGCGTTATGGTAGATAACAACAACCTGCAGATCGACGGACCCATCGATCAGGTATGTTCTCCTTATCCTATTGATAAAAAGTTCGAGGCATTCAATTTCCATGTGATCAATGCAGATGCACATGATTTTGATGCGATCCGTGCAGCATTTAAGGAAGCAAGAGAGACCAAGGGCATGCCCACCTGTATCGTATTCCACAGCATCAAGGGCAAGGGAGTCTCCTTCATGGAAAACAGCGTAGACTGGCATGGTAAGGCGCCTAATGATGAGGAGTATGCGATTGCAATGGCAGACCTTGATAAGATTGAAAAAGAATTAGAGAAAGCAGGTGAGCAGTAATGGCAGAAAATACCGTGAAAAAGATCGCAACCAGAGAAAGTTACGGCAACTCCCTGAAGGAGCTGGCAGAAGAATTCCCCAATCTGGTAGTATTGGATGCCGACCTGGCAGCAGCTACCAAGACCGGAATCTTCCGTAAGGCATATCCCGACCGTCATATCGATTGTGGTATCGCAGAGGAAAACATGATGGGTGTGGCAGCAGGACTGTCCCTGGTAGGTAAGATTCCTTTCGTAAGCTCATTTGCAATGTTTGCAGCAGGACGTGCATTCGAGCAGGTACGTAACTCTATCGGTTACCCGCATCTGAATGTGAAGATCGGTGCAACCCATGCAGGTATCACAGTAGGTGAGGATGGCGCTACCCATCAGTGTAACGAGGATATCGCCCTGATGCGCACCATCCCCGGCATGGTAGTAATGTGCCCTTCCGATGATGTGGAAGCAAGAGCCGCTGTTCGTGCCGCTCTGGAATATGAAGGACCTGTATACATCCGTTTCGGACGTGCCGCAGTACCCGTGATCAACGATCATCCCGGTTATCATTTCGAGATCGGTAAGGGAACAGTAGTCCGCGAAGGTAAAGATGTCACCATCGTAGCCACCGGTATCTGCGTAGATTCCGCTCTGGGTGCAGCGAAGATGCTGGAGGAGGAAGGCATCAGCGCAGAGGTTGTAAATATCTGTACCATTAAGCCACTCGATGAGGAGATCATCCTTAACAGCGCGAAGAAGACCGGCAAGGTAGTCACCGTGGAAGAGCATTCCGTCATCGGCGGACTGGGAAGCGCAGTCTGCGACTGCCTGTGTGCACATTATCCTGTACCAGTGAAAAAGGTCGGTATGCAGGATGTCTTCGGCGAGTCCGGTTCCGCTGCTGCTCTGGTAGAGAAGTACGGTCTGGATGCCAAGGGCGTTTACAAGTCTGTAAAAGAGTTCCTGTAAGGAATAAATGATATCAAGGAGAAGCTGTCAGTTATGTGAAAACAGAGACTGGCGGCTTCTTTTGCGTCGTGGTATCATTGTGGAAAAGTAAAGGTAGATAACGGAAGGGAAGGGTTTTGGTGTGAAATACGCAATTATCGGAGCCGGAGGAACCGGCGGAATCTTAGGATTTTATATGACAAAGGCTGACAGGGATGTCACCCTGATCGCCAGAGGCAGACACCTGGCAGCCATGCAGGAAAAGGGACTTGCCGTGGAGAAAATGTGGGACGGCACCACCGAGATCATCCCGGTAAAAGCTATGGACATGGAGCATTATGACGAGCAGCCGGATGTGGTACTGGTCTGCGTGAAAGGATATTCCCTGGAGGACACCATCCCTTTTATTCAGCGCGTGGCGAAGCCTTCCACCATCGTGATCCCGGTGTTAAACATCTACGGAACCGGTGCGAAAATGCAGGAGCAGTTGCCAAAGCTTCTGGTGACGGACGGCTGTATCTATGTCTCTGCCAATATTAAAGAACCGGGAGTACTGATCCAGCATGGCAGGATCCTGCGGGTAGTATATGGTGTCCGTAATATGAGTACTCAAAAAGTAAACATTAAAAGGGCACATGAAGAAATGCTGGATGCTCTGAAAAATATTAAAAAAGATTTTGATGACAGTGGAATCGATGGCGTGCTCTCCGAAAATATTCAAAGAGATGCCCTGGAGAAATTCTCCTATGTATCGCCCATCGGTGCGGCGGGACTTTATTATCATGCCACCGCAGCAGACTTCCAGAGAGAAGGCAAGCAGCGGGAAGCCTTCAAGACAATGATCCGCGAGATCGCCGCACTGGCAGAAGCTATGGGTGTTCCTTTCGAGCGTGATATGGTGGAAGTCAACCTGAAGATATTGTCCTCCCTGGCACCGGAAGCTACCACTTCCATGCAGCGAGATGTCATGGAAGGCAAAGATTCCGAGATTGATGGCCTGGTCTACGAAGTCGTCCGTATGGGAGAGAGATATCATGTGCCCGTGCCCATGTATGCGAAAGTAGCGGAAAAATTACGCGAGAATTTGTAAATTGAAAGTTAGTTGAATGCCGCCCGGATGACTTTGTTGTCTTCCCAGGTGGTATTTTAGTTTTGCTGTTTCGATCTTTACTGCCTAAAATCCATTTTGTGCTGTATATGCAGTAAATTTAAAGCGATTTTCTATTACAGTGAATGATATTTACTGCCGGAATGGAAGCATCCTATGCTGAAGCAGTAATTTTTAGAACGTTTTCATGGATTCTTCCATAAAAATACTGCCTGGATTTCTAAAAGCACTTTCAGGGCAGTAATATGCTTGCCCTACTAAGCAGGGAGTTAGCGAAACAGCCCCGTAGCCCTCTTCCTATTGCTTTGGTGAAAATTGCATCAAAATAGCAAAATCCGTACAAAAAAACTTCTAAATCAGGAATTTTTGTACGGAATTTCTTCATTTTGCACGCTCAGCGAAAATAACAGCTTTTTACATGGCAAAATCGTATGGTTTTGTATTTTTTTAAATAAAATAGTGCTTTTTCATACAAACAGAACTCCCTGAGTGGCAGAATTTCATTACTGACCACTGCTATACCTGTTCCGACGATATTCTGTATTGCCTAGGTGAAATGTATGCCGGTGGAGAACAGTTCACCCAGGGCATTGACAATGCCGATGGTAAAGATACATCAGAATTTGTTTTTCGGGCAATTGAAATTTATTGTAAGAACAAGAACTAGAGACCGGTGTTCCTCTCCACCAATATATTTTGGATCAAAAAATGGAAGAAGCAAAACATATGCTTACCCGGGGGATGATGATTGACACCGGCAGCATATGTTGCCGGTACAAAAAGCTGTCTTTAATCACAGATATTTTCCCGTAATGCTGTCTGCATTGGCTGCGATCTGCTCCGGAGTTCCCACAGCAACGACCCTGCCGCCGTCTTCTCCGCCACCGGGTCCCATATCAATGATATAATCGGCATTGCGGATCACATCCAGATCATGTTCAATGACAAGTACCGTTGCCCCATTGTCTACCAGCGTCTGAAATACCTGCAACAGGATCTGTACATCTAACGGATGCAGTCCGATCGTCGGCTCATCAAATACGAATACAGAATCCGACTGTCCTCTGCCCATTTCGCTGGCAAGCTTCAGCCGCTGAGCCTCTCCGCCGGAGAGGCTTGGTGTCTCTTCGCCTAATGTTAAATATCCCAGTCCCAGATTTTTCAGGACTTCCAGCCGCTGATGCACGACTTTCCAATCCTCTGTCGCCTGCAATGCCGTCGTTACATCCATCTCCATCATCTGCGGCAGAGAATAACGTTTCCCCCGTTTGTTCTCATAGCAGATGTCCCATGCTTCTCTGGCATAGCGGGAGCCGCCGCACTCCGGGCAGGGCACATCCACATCCGGCAGGAACTGTACGTCCAGACTGATCTGTCCGGTACCGTCGCAGACCGGGCATCTTAATTTTCCGGTATTATAGGAAAAATCTCCCGCCTTATATTTCTTATTTTTCGCATCCGCGGTTTTTGCATAAATTTTCCGTAGTTCGTCATGCACATTGGCATAAGTGGCTACCGTGGACCGCACATTGATGCCGATGGGGGATGCATCGATCAGTTTTACATGGGCGATGCCCTCTGCGGTGATACTTTTTACATGGCCGGGCAAATGTTCGCCGTTTAACTTTGCTTCCAGTCCAGGAATCAGGCTTTCCAGCACCATGGTGGTCTTACCGGAGCCGGAGACACCGGTAACGACCGTAAGTCTTCCTTTGGGAATGTCTATTTCCAGAGGTTTTACCGTATGGATGGCATCTGTGGACAGATGGAGCTTTCCCAGTGCAAATATTTCCTCCCGAGCGATGGGCTTACGGATACGCATATCCGCAGTCTGCGCCAGAAAAGGACCGATCATGGACTCTTTTTTTGCGATTACCTGTGGAATCGTACCCTGTGTGATCACATAGCCGCCTCCGGCACCGGCTTCCGGTCCCATCTCGATCAGCCAGTCCGCTTCGGACAGAATCTGGGTATCATGGTCTACCAAAATAATGGAGTTGCCGTCAGCGATCAGGTCATGCATCACCGCATTCAACCCCACAATATTCGAAGGATGCAGACCGATGGAAGGCTCATCCAGCACATAGAGCACTCCTGTGGTACGGTTCCGCACTGCACGTGCCAACTGCATCCGCTGTCTCTCCCCGGTGGACAGAGAGGCTGCCGCACGGTCTAACGATAGATAGGAAAGTCCCAGATCCATTAACCGCTTCGCCACGGTCTGAAAAGATTCACAGATGGATTCCGCCATGGGCCGCATCTCTTCGGGCAAAGAATCTGGCACTCCCGCTACCCAGTCCACCAGTTCTTTCAGGGGCATCTGGCAGGCCTGCGCAAGCCCTATGCCCCGAAGTCTCGGTGCTCTGGCCGCATCCGAAAGTCTGCTGCCGCCGCATTCCGGGCAGATGTCCTCCTTTAAGAATTTTTCCACACGTTTCATGCCCTTTTCGTCTTTCACTTTTGCCAGGGCATTTTCTACCGTGTATACCGCATTGAAATATGTAAAATCCAGTTCTCCCGCCTGATTGGTCTTCTTCGCCTTATAAAAAATATGTTTCTTCTCCGCGGGACCGTGATAGACGATCTCTTTTTCCCGATCTGTGAGTTCCCGGAAAGGCACATCCGTCCGCACTCCCATTTCCCGACAGACATCTGTCATTAAAGACCACATGAGGCTGTTCCAGGGTGCCACCGCTCCCTCGTCAATACTCAGGGAATCATCCGGCACAAGAGAATCCAGGTCCACAGTCCGCACACTTCCCGTACCGCCGCATTTCGGGCAGGCTCCCTGAGAATTGAAGGCCAGTTCCTCTGCGCTGGGAGCATGTACCTTCGCTCCGCATTCCGGGCACAGGATCTCCTGCTCCGCCGCTACTTTCAGGGTCGGAGGCACATAATGTCCGTTAGGGCAGCGGTGGGATGCCAGTCTGGAATACATCAGACGCAGACTGTTCAAAAGCTCCGTTCCGGTTCCAAAGGTACTGCGGATCCCGGGAATTCCGGGGCGCTGATGCAGTGCCAGAGCAGCTGGAACATAGAGGACTTCATCCACCTGCGCTTTCGCCGCACCAGTCATACGTCTTCTCGTATATGTGGACAGGGATTCCAGATAACGTCTGGAGCCCTCTGCATAGAGGACACCCAGTGCCAGCGAAGATTTCCCCGAACCGGATACACCGGCGATCCCCACAATTTTGTGCAGGGGAACATCCACATCTATATTTTTCAGGTTATGAACCCTTGCACCTCTTACCTTGATATGCTTTGGTTCATTGGTTTCGTATTCCATGACAGCATTCCTCATCTTTTGATTTCATTTATTAAAACAGATCCAGCATATTGTCCAGATAGATTTCTTCTCTGACCTGCAGCTGGTACTCCGGTTTCGTCATATAGTACAGTAAAAATTCCAGAACCAGTGCACTGCCCAGTCCCCGGCCTTCGATCTTATAATTGGAAAATCCCATAGGCAGATAGATCTTCTGAATATCTCCCACACTGATAAATCCGGGATTTTTCATGGCTTTGGAGAAACGATAGCCCTCCTCCGCCCCCGGTGAGGTACAACTAAAATCCGGCTCCTCTCCCAGATTCCTGCGGCTGACGGCTTCGTAGCATTCCTTCCTGTCCTTACATCCGAAATAACAACACTCATTGCACAAAAATTCCACTTTGTCTTTCTGTGATTCTGTCAGCGTATTTAATTTTTCATAAGCCTTGTTCAGGCGGAAATCCGGTACAACATAGCGAAAATCGTCTCTGTCGGTCTCCTTTTTTAACGCTTCAAAATCCGTCAGGACTTTCGTAGTGGAAGATACCGGATAAAGCTCCGGATAATGACTTTTCAGATACTGTAACAGCAATTCCGAATGGACGATCACGCCGTTCTCCGGGGTTGCATTTTCCGCAAACAGGGCACAGAGTTCATTGCATTTTCTGTCCGAAAGATGTTCCTCGCGAAGAAGGGAATTACTAAAGGTCAGACGGGCTGAAATGCCATATTCCTGTAACAACGCCAGCACCTCTCTTGCATCGTGATCCTCCAGTGAGACGCGGCCGCCGCCCCAGATACAGTCCGGTGGTGCTCCGTAGATGGAACCAATGTCGCACCCGTCGTAAAAATATTCCCGGTGTTCCCGGAACAATGGCAGAAATATCCGGTATAGTTCATAGAACTCAAACAGACCGGGAAGATGGTAATAAGCTGTTTTTTGCATATGCCTCATACTAATCTCCATTCGACTTACTGCATTCATAATCTAGGATAATTTCATTTCTCTTTGATGGTTACAAAAAATAGTTTGTCATTATATTTTCTCCAAAAGGTAAAAAGTACAATCCATGTAAAGAATAACAAACTGCTTATCGCTGGAAATCATTATGTCCACTGCCGGAGACTTTCCCTTTATTCCATCTCTTGTGCCCCTTATTTTTAAATCCTGTAATTCATCATAATTCAAAATCCAGTCATATAGTTCCGAATCTTCTTTTACGTCTTCACTTACATTATAGATTAAATTACGCTCTTTTATAGGAGATACCTCATAAGAAGGGTCTAAAACCTCACATTGATAACGTTCATATTTTTCAAGTCCTTCACTGGAAAATACATCTTTATTTATCACAATATGATCACCTATAATGTTATGCCCCTCCGGATAGTTCGTATAATCGTTTTGTATTTCTGTAAAACCAAGCAATTTCGTAACTTCCCACTCACCAAAAAACAATTCTTTGACTTCATCCATGGAAAAATCTTCTACACCACCATTTGCTTTTTCCGAATTTTGCTCGGTTGTTTCTTCCTCATTAACATTTTCTGTCTCATATAACGGTGCTAATAATTTTTCATATTCATCACCACTGAAGAAATCTGAAATCATCTTAACGTCCTCTATATACCAACCATCTTCACGATAAGACGCTTCTGTGCATTTTACTGTATTTTGACTTTTATCATTATCCCGGAATGAAATAAAGCGAACCATTGTCTTTCCATCTTTTTCAAACAATGTAGCACCGAGATAGACTTCATCATCAAATGTATCCGGCTGTTCTAAATCAATATCAGGGTTATGAATAAAATTGTATGGATACTCCACCCATTCTGTATCCTCCAAATGCAGAATGGAGATATTAACAATACCGGAGTCGGTTCCTCGTGTTGCGCTTTTCAACAGCACATCTGCCTTCCCATTTCCCGTTAAGTCACCGGTAGTAACCGTCGATTCAAAATACCCTCTATAATCTTTTATTGCCACATCTACGCCATTTACATTCGCTATGATCGTTGTAAATCCTGCATCACGTCTGTCGATCACACGCACCCTGTCTTCTTTTCCATCTCCGTTTAAATCTGTTCTCGATTCAATTCCAAAATCGATGGGAATGGCACTCGTCTGATAAGCACACCCCACTAAAAAAATTCCACTTATCATTAACAGTAGTATTTTTCTAACTGCAAATTTCGTACCTAACAATGTCTCCATGTACCTTCCTCACCCTTCTCTAAATACAATTCAAAATCAGTCAAATATACACTCAAAAATATTAAACAAAGCAACCATAAGTATATTATAGCTTGTCTGCGAAAATGAAACAATCTGTTTCCAACTTCAAGAAAACAGGGACACATTGCATGCCCCTGTCTGTTTTTTTGATAAGTATTGTGATCTGACACGATTAAAGTTCCTGCTACTTCTTTCACCAATCGAAGCTTTGCCCACCGCTCTTCCTCAGTCAGCTTGTTGCCGATCTCGCAGGAGGCAAATCCACCGGATCTCTCGTCATCAAACTCCAGGAAATAAGTATTCACATTCTCTATGATCTCATAGGTCTGTGTTTCCCGCAGTCTGAAATCGTATTCTTCCTACCCGTAATGCTTGATCATATCCTCGAATGCATTGACCAACAATATTCATTTCCTTTTCCCGAAAGCCTCACAATTCACAATAATATCGCCATTCTCCTGAATGGTAATATTCTGCCAGTGAAATGTATTTTCATTTCTTTCCACGAAACGCCATTTTCGATTGGGATTTTCCAAAACCGTTCCTGTCAATATTCCATTTTCCATAGTAAAACACAAATTTGTAAATTTACTCTTGCATGCATATACCATATCATAGCACTGGGTCTTTGAATTATATATTCTAAGTCCGACACCATACTCACCATCCGGCTGTGGAGAAGTCTCCTTCGTCGCTCTGGAAGGACATATGAACATATCTTCAATACCTATCCCGTTCAATACCCGTCTGAAGATCCACTCTCCTTTTAACTGACGCTGCGGTCTGCTACGATCACCATCTATAAATTTATCTTTATAATCAAATTCCCAATCACCCAGCAATGGAGCAAACCAATCGTATTCCTCCGGAATAGTTTCTTCCGATTGTCCATATAAAGCTTCTATAAAGCTGTCCATAATGTTTTTTGCCTTCCTTGTACCTGCGTCAAATTCTTCCGGCAATAATTGCCTTCACTTCTTCTATCTCCTTGTCTGTGGCTGAGGCTATCTGCTCTGCCGACAGACCATTCTTGTGCATTTTTATAATCAAACCTGCTTCACCTTCTATACGCCCCGTTTCTCGACCGATGGCAATGCCTTTTTCTTCAATTCCTTCGCCTAAATTGCACATAGCGCTCACATCCTTTCGCATATTTTCTTCTATGGGAATATCATATTCATTTCCTATAATGCTCAACTTTTCATCTACCGTAAGTTCTTGGGACAGCAATGCTCCTAGCAGACGATGCAATTCGTAGGTCTCGTCGTGTTCCGGCAGTTCCTTCGCCAGTCCTATCATTACGATGTTGATCAGATCCAGATTTCCTTTCCATTCATAGGAACCAATCAGATCCTCTTTGGTCAGATGAATATGGCTCATGGTATTTTCCTCCATATTCATGCATATCCAAATAGAATAGACTCTTTTGATGTCATTGTAACTCGAATTCTTGAAATCCCGTTCTTTCTGGGAAGAGACCAGTCTGCTGACATAAAAAATCGCCCGGTTTAAAATCTCATACTCCCCTGGTTCGTCTTTCTGTGCTTCTACATTAATGATGATCTGCGACAGACCGTCCTTCGTCCGTACATAAAAGACAATATCAAATCGTGCCAGTCCTTCGTTGATCTCTTGGTTTTCCGTATTAAAACCGACAATACGTTGTCCGTTTCGGTCAAGTACCGCATTGGTCAGCCCCGGCTCCACAGGTACCGCACTGATATAAGGGGTTCCTTCTATACAGTCTGCAACTGCTTTGGGATTCATTCCCTTAAATTCATCCACGGTTTTGATCAAAATCTGTGCCAGGATTCTTTTGTGTCCTACCAGCCGCTTCACTCTCGCATCATACTGCGCTTTCAGATCGGCTGCTTTTACTGCATTCTTCAGTTCTGTGTTCAAATAGCTTCCTCCTACATTATAACTTACCTGTTTTTCTGATACAACTGGTTTCTGTGTGGGGTTTGCCTCTCCTGATTTCCCGGGGAAGCAGGTTGACATCAGCTTTCGCTGATAAAGAAAATTCATAAGTGATATGTACTTATAGGGGAAGCATACTCTATATTTTTTAATTATGCAATAACTATATTTCAAAATATGCTATTTAAGGGGATCACTCTCAATCCCCCTATTTTTCCCTCTCCGATTAATAGCATTCATCTGTGGTCAAACATGATCTGGGTTTCTTTGAGGTTCGGGTTTCTGTCAGGTTCATCCAGCTGTTTAGATTGACCAGCACACAGTTTATTATTCTAAAAATTCCACGGCAGATATGCCGCCAGACAAGGTTGCTTCCGATACGGAAGATTAGTGTCCCAATTCTATCATTGTTTTTCCCTCTGTTTTTATAATGTCTTTTATCCCCGGAAGCAATCCTCAACCTGTTTCACGATCGTTTCATCCAGCCAGCCCTTCTTCGCCATATCCCACAGGATCTCACAGGCTTTTTCGTGAGACATGCCCTGTTTATAGGGACGGCTTTCCGTCAACGCCTGATAGATATCTATACAGGCCATCATCCGTTCCTGCGTGTTCAGTTCTGCGGCGGTCTTACCGAAAGGGTAACCGGTTCCGTCCAGCCGTTCGTGGTGAAATGCCGCCCAGTCACGGATCTCGTCAAAATCATCAATGTCCGACAGAATATAATAGGTATATGCCGCGTGATGCTTCATCACGGCAAATTCATCTTCCGTAAGTCTTCCCGGTTTCTCCAGAATCTCATTTCCTACCGCTACTTTTCCGATGTCGTGCAAAGCGCCCGCAAGGTACATTTTCTCCACGGTTTCTTCATCAAATCCCATATAGCGGCTCAACCGTTTTGCATCCTCTGCTACACCGATAGAATGGGTGCTGGTGAATGGAGATTTGTAATCGACGATCTGTGCAAAAAAGCTTGCCAGCTCCTTGATCTGTGCGAAGCTTAGCTCCTGTTTGATGCGGGGGATTTTCTCCCACAGATTTTTCTCAAAGCCATCCTCTCCCAGCGTCAGAAAATGTGACAGCGTAAACACCTGCAGGAAAGCATCCACACATTCCTTGTCCACAACGGTTCCTTCATTTTTGTGAAGATATCCACAAGCTTTATTAAAAGTATCCTCCGTAAATCCCTTTGCACCGTATGCCCGGTCCAGCAGATCGCTTAAATGAATGATTCGGGAAAAAAGCGGAACCTCTTCCCATGTTTTTCCAAACGGTCCACTCCCATTAGCATTTTCATGGTGATACAGAATTACATTCTTCACATCCGTATGGAAGGGAAGTCTCTGTATATTTTTTTCACCCAGGGTACAGTGAATTCCTACCTGAGAAGCTTGCGGAACATTTGCAACATCCTTATGTAATTCTTCCTGAATATACTGTGTCAGTGCATTATCATGAAGCAGGGCACATGCTGCCAGATCCTGCAGGCTCTCACCGCTGATCCCCAGCTGCTCTGCCATGCAGACACTCATGTATGCCACGCGCTTCGCATGTTTGTCAGACACATGTACCAGTTCTGCCTCCACGCAGTCCAAAGCATACGAACAGGCTGACAGTAATCCTAAAACATCCAGTAACATTTCTATATCTCTCCAATCTCTTTATAACACACCTATTATGACAATGATTTATGTGAAAAGCAAGCATATCCCAGACAATAAATTATATCAAAAAGGAGCCTCTCCCGGTACTGCAGAGTTGCTCCTTCTTACTGTCCATTGATCGGATTATGTTAGCTATTGATCCTCTTAATTACTTCTTCCATTACAGGCATCGCAGGTATTGCTCCTTCTCTCTCAACACATAGGGAAGCCACCGCATTTCCAAAGCGGACACATTCTATCATTTCCTGTAAAGAATATTCTTCTATACGCTTACCGGATTCACAAATCTTATATAAAAAGCCTCCCATAAAAGAATCTCCGGCACCGGTGGTATCCACAACTTTGCTGGAATAACCTGAAACATATGCTTCCTGCTGATCCTGCAGATATACAAACGATCCTTTTTCTCCTAAAGTAATGAGTACTATTTTTGCGCCATACTCTGTTATGCTCTCTGCTGCTTTCCGAACATCCGTATAACCTGTTAATAGCTCAATCTCTTCTTCTGATACTTTAACGATATCTGCATATTCTAAAATACTTCTCATCCATTTACAGGCTTCTTCCTGTGAATCCCATAAACTGGCTCTGTAATTCGGATCATAAGAAATAATTGTTCCATTATTTTTCGCAGCTTTTAATGCAATAAACTCTGCATTTCTGGATAGTTCATCTGTTAACGACAAAGAGCCTACATGAAGAATACGGCTTTGGCAGATGATATCTTTCCGTATTTCCTCAGCCTTCAGACCGATATCTGCTCCGGGTTTTCTGGCAAACGCAAAATTTCGTTCTCCGTTATCTGCCAGTTTAACAAAAGCAAGTGTTGTAAAATAGTCTGCATCACTTATTAATCCTTCGGTTGAAACACCGCATTTATCCAAGGTTTCCTTTAAGAAATCACCCAGGAAGTCTTCTCCTATTTTTCCGATAAATGCTGTTTGGGCACCCAGCCGTTGTGCCGCAACCACAACATTAGCAGGTGCACCTCCCGGATTTTGTGTATAAGACAATGTTTGTCTTTCACTCTCTTTTTTCCCGGTAAAATCAATCAATATCTCTCCCAGAGAGGTAATATCATAATGCCGTTTTGTCCTATATTTTATATCTACGCCTATATTTCCTTGTGGGTATAATTTTCCTGTATAGCGATATAAACCATGCTCCCACAATAATGTAAATGTATTTCCGTCTATGAGGATATCAATATCTGTTTCTTTTTCCATCATTTCACAGGGCACAGTCCGTATACCATATCTGGAAGCTCTGTCTGCCCGGTTATAATTCACGGTCATTTCTTTATTTGAAGAATCAAAGCATATTGTCACTGTATGTCTATCTGTATCATATAGATCAATACACAACAACTCTCCATCTCCCGGCAGCTTTCCCTTCAGTTCTACCATAACCGGCTCACTTTGCGGTGGTATGTTTTCACCGGTCCAATGTTTTTCCAATGTTCTGCTGAAGAGCTTCATCTCAGCTTTCACTTTATCAGCCACTTTTGCGCACAAGCGCCTGTTATCATCTAAATACCACACTCGTGATACATCCAGTATTCCACGATACCCCTCCTCCGGACCGAAATCCCGGATCCAGGGCATCCACAGCCAGCCGCCCAGCCAGGCAACAGACCGTATTTCCCCATGCAATACCGGATATGTCTGTGCTGCATAATAATGAGTTCCAAGATCCAAAGTTCCGCTTATCTCTTTATGGAATTCACATTTGTCAAAATCCACCTGTCCGGACAGATACAGCGTCGTTACACTGTCTTTTTCATACATCGGCGAAGTTGTCAAAAACCAGACATCATCAAGGCAGAAGGCATCCGGACATTCAAACATTCTGCCCTCGCCGGGCTCTGCTTCGTACAAAATTCCGCTATACGTCCAATGGTACAGATCGATAGAAGAGAAAAGATAAATTCTTCCGCAGCTGTCCGGATGTTCAATTCTTCCGGTGGATCCTCCACAGATCATTCTCCATTTCCCTTGTGCAAAAAACACCTTGGGATCTCGAAAATCTCTTCCTCCCTTTTCCGGGACTTCTTTTATCAGCGGGTTTTCTTCTGCCTTTACGAAATGTATCCCATCCTTCGACACTGCCAGATTTTGCGTCTCAAAAATACCGGTTTCATCTTCCGTTCTTCCTGTATAAAATAAAAATAGCTGATCATCATGTACAACAACCGATCCGGAAAAACATCCGCCGTTTTTATCGTTATCATAGGGCATGTCGGGGACCAGTGCCGGTTCCAATTCTTCCCAGTGTATCAGGTCCCGGCTTACCGCATGCCCCCAGTGCATACTGTCCCAGTTGTCATGGTACGGATTATACTGATAAAATAAATGATATTGTCCTTTAAAAAACACCAAGCCATTAGGATCATTGATCCAGCCTTTCTGTGGTGTAAAATGTAGGGATGGCCTTACGATTTCTCTCATTTTCTTATCCTTTCACTGCTCCGGCAGTCATACCACTTATAATATACTTCTGCAAAATGACATAAAATACTAATTCAGGAAGCATGATCATCAGACTCGCTGCAATGATTCCACTATAATCCATGGTATATTGTCCTTTAAACATAGATGTCATTAATGACACGGTGTTTAAGGCATTATCCTGAATAAAGGTTGATGCAAACGGGAACTCATTGTAAATATAAACTGCATTAAAAATAATGATCGTCACGAACGTGGGTTTCATAACCGGAATCACCACTTTGGTACACAGCTTAAATAGATTGCAGCCGTCGATAATTGCTGCTTCTTCCAATTCTCCGGGGATATCTCTCAAAAATCCGGTAAACAGCAAGGTATTGAACGAGATGTTCACTGCAACATACGGCAGGATCAGTCCCAAACGGGTTCCAAGAATTCCCATCAATGAATCAATCCGATATACCGGAAACAGTAGTACATAAATAGGGATGCCAATCCCGATCAGCAGGAAAAGATACAATGTTTCCGATGCCTTATGGTTCCGAAAAACCATTCTGGCAATTGCGAACGAACTCATAAAAGTAAATAAAATGCTGAAAAAAGTAGATATTACTACCAGTAAAATCGTGTTAAAATACATTTTGGAAAAATCAATAGTATCGATCGCACGCTGATAATTTTCAAAGCTTATTGTCTGCGGCAAAGAAAGCGGACTGTTGACAATCTCATTATTTGTCTTTAATGAAAGCAACATAGCCCACAGTATGGGCATGACCAAAAGAATAATCAATCCCAGCAGACATATGTAAAAAATGACTTTTTTTATCGATATTCTCTTGTTTCTCATGTTTAACTCCTTTGCTTCCTCGTTGTGATCTTAATATAGGAAAACGAGCCCAGAATTGAAAGTAACAGAATTGCAACCGCAATTGCCATTCCATATCCATACCTTCTGGATGTAAATACTGTAAAATACATATATGAGGTAAGCAGCTCCGACTGATGAGTAGGTCCTCCGCCTGTCATCTGATATACCAGTTCATATATTTTAAATACGCCTGTTACCACCAGAACAATATTAATAATAAAGGTCTCTTTCAGCATAGGAATTGTCACATAAAACAAGCGTTGTAACAAATTGGCTCCATCAATATCACAGGCTTCGTAAATATCTCCCGGTATTGCTTTGATTCCGGATAAAAAAATAGTTCCATGGAAACCCAGTACCTGCCATGTGAATACGATCGCCAATGACAATGGAGACCATTTAGTTCCACCGATCCATTCAATAGCAAGCATATCCAGTCCTATTTTACGCAATACACTATTTACCAGCCCATAATTAGGATTCAGGATATATCCCCAGATAATTCCTATGATAATAGGTGCTATTACATAGGGAGCAAAAATCACCATTTTAAAAAATGCGTTTCCGTGAAAATTCTTGTTCATCAATAATGCTGCCATAAAAGATCCAACGATCAGGAATATCACACTGAATAACAATACTAAAAATGTATTTTTCAATGCGATCAGAAATAGCTTATCATGGAACATAGCAACATAGTTTTTTATTCCCACAAAGGATGCTTTTCCAAGACCACTGTAATCCGTAAAGCTATAGTAACATGCGATAAACACAGGAACAATAATAAATACTGCATAAATCATAAGAGTCGGAAGCAGCATAATGATTTTTGCTTTCTTTGTACTCAACCAATACATAGCTTTCTCCCTTTCCATTCTATAGAAAAGAGCGGTATTACTTAATTTCACACCGCTCTTATAGTTTTATCTTTCGGCACTTTGTAAATTTTCTACATAATCAGCTGCTTGTTCCGGTGTGTAAACTCCGGTCATAACACCGAAGGTAGCATCAAAATATCCATACGCCACATTGGACGAAAGTGAATTAAACGGTTCAGTTACTGCTTTCCAGTCATCATTTAATGCCGTGATCATCGTGGAAAGTACAGGATGTTGACTCTCATCAATCTGTCCATTATATGTAGAGCACGGTAATGCCGCGGTATCCTCGGCAATGATCTTGGTTCCCTCTTCGCCGTAATAGAACTGCCAGAACTGCATAATTGCATCTAACAACGCAGGATCTTCTGCTGCCTTTGAAGATACTACATAAACACCGCCGGATGCCTTGATTCCGATCTGCTGCTCATACTGGCTGTCGGAAAAGGTAGGTCCCCAGAAAAATCCGATTTTAGAAGCTATATCACTTTCCTCAAAATCACCGATATCCCATGCTCCGGAATTGAACATTGCTGCATTTCCACCCAGGAACTGCTCTTTTGCTTCAAAATATCCAATATTGGAAATGTCCTTTGTAAAAGTTCCTTTTTCACGCATTTCTTCTACTTTTTCGAAATAGTGAATAAAGTCTTCGTTATTCCAGGAAATGCTTCCATCCTTCAGACCGTCAAGCTTTTCAAAAAATCCATATCTTGCCAGCATTGTCTCGAATGCCCAGATACTGTAATTATCCTGCGCCCCCACGGTCAGCGGTGTGATTCCGGCTGCATTCAGCTTATCTACCACATCCAGGAACTCTTCATAGGTAACAGGCACTTCTTCGATTCCTGCCTGCTGGAAGAGATCTTTGTTATAATAAAATCCTACCATCATAACTTCACTGGGCATTCCCACATCTTTGCCGTCAACGGTACATGAATGCACCAGTCCGGGAAGAAGGCTGTCATTGATACCATACTGATCCAATGCATCCGTCAGATCATATAAATACCCATTCTGCGCAAACTCCTTTGCGGTTGCCTGCTCCAGCCAGAAAACATCCGGAAGCTTATTTTCTCCTGCCAGTAAAGTCATCTGCGTATTATGCTCGGACACTTCTTTGCCCGTAATATCAATTTTAATCCCCGGATGGCTTTCTTCAAAAGCAGTAATAATCTTCTGCAGATGCGGCTCCTGTGCCTGAATATCAGCAACATGCTCTGCAAACTGGATCGTGATCTCTCCGGACCCATCTGCAGTCGTAGAGCTCTGCGCAGTCTCTGCACCATCTGTGGTTCCTTCTGCATTTCCGCATCCTGCCATTGTAAACAGCATAGCGGCCGCACAAGTAAGTGCCATCATTTTTCTCCAATACTTTTTCATCATAATTGTACCCTCCTTATTCTTGTACATGAATATCATCTAACGTCCCATACAGGATGTCAATATGTTTGCACATTTTCCCATTCTCTTCCTTCTGACTGTAAATACCCCATGCTTTTCCACAGATGAAGAAACTGGACATTTCACCTTCTATTGCAGGATGGAATGACAAGGTTCCGCGATACATATCACTTTGCAGTCCCAATAATGCATTCAGCACTCCCCAGCTTGCCATTGCTCTGCAATAATGATGACCGGACTCAATCTCACTGAACGGATTCCTCTTGTATCCGTCATAACGATCCCGAATTGACTTTACCACCGTCAGACCTTCCTCTACACAACCTGAATAAATCAGATTAACGGCTACTTCATACTCTACTCCTGTCCACACCTCTCCGGCATAGGATAACGGGAATTTAGGTCTGCCGCCTTTCGGCCAGGTAGCTACTACCATTCCATGCTCTTCATTGATTGCATATGCTCTATGTACACTGTCCGTATGATAAAAATCCGTTTTATAATTATACTTGAATACGGATTCCATAGCAGATTTTACATGCTCTTTCGGTAAAATTTCCCCGATTCCGGCCATATATGCCAGGAACTGTCCGAGAAGCTGATCTGACAGGCAGCCTTTTCCGAATTGATATTTATATTTATCAATCTCCTTCTGTACCTGAATATAATATTCTCCGTCAAACATCAGTTGATCGGCTCTTGCAGCTCCTTTTTCGTAAGCATCTGCGTATAGCTGATGATGTTCTTCATCCCCTACAATCTCTGCCATCTCTTCGCAGCATTTCAGTGCTGCCAGGAAGATACTGTCCGTCATGGGATTCGGTCCGTAGAATTCAATATCATAGGTTGTATTCTGCTGACCGTCCAGTACATCATCTCCATCCAGATCCCATTGTTTCAGGGCATATTCCATTGCCAGCACTACTTTGGGCCAAATGGTCTTCAAAAATTCCACATCCCCAAGATTCTTGAAATCCCGGTAGACACGAACAACACTTCCAAGTTCTCCATCACAGGCCGGAACCATTGCATACCGTTCCTGATCAAATACGGAAAACATTCGTGTAGACATGCATCCTGTCTCATCTGTTTCTCTCAAAAATTCTACATTACGCATGGTTTTTTCAAGATCCGGGAACAGAAAAGCAACCGTCTGTGCATAGTTCCATACATGAGGCACACTACCGTAACCGCAGCCTATGTAGTCACGTATTCCTTCAAATCCGGCAAAAGTTCCGTCTTCCAGCCGGAAACATAAATTACTTCGAAGATTCGTAATGTTTGCAGTCAGAGCATCAATCACATAATAAGGTAATGTAGTCTTATGGAACATCGCATCGGCAAATTTTCTGCTGTCTGATTCCAGTCGTTCCTTATTATGGTATACATATTTTGCTACATCCCATGCATCTGTGAATTTTGTTGCATAGTAATTTCTTACTGTTCCGTATTCACCGCGCTGGAATTTCTCGTAGTCCTCATCAAATTCGATCCATGCCTTTACCCTGTTAGGGAAATACCATGTAATGGTAAATTCGAAGGTTCTTTCTTCTCCCGGCTGAAGTTCTTCCCAGGCTCCGATGGATCCGATCTTTTCTCTTCTTTTCAGGAAACTGAAATTATGAAATTGTGCAAATTCACATCCCACACTGTCAGATACGGTCTCTTTTTCCAAAAGTCCATCACTGGTAAAGTCATCCCAGAAATCCTGTATTCCATCCACCCATTCGCCGTCAAACCACTGTGTTTTATAGGTTACATTGGATCCACTGGTCAGAATCGCCATATTTCCATACCGTAAATGATCCTCTTTCAAATGTTCGGGTGAATAATACAAGCCCTTCACATCATCAAATTCCCGATATTCATTTTTCACGCTGTCAGCCAGCTTCAGGTTTTCAATAACATCATATCCCTCAAACCCGGATGCATTGGGAAGCGTACCTACCAGGCTTACTTTGGTCGGACAGTCTGCAATATTTTTCACCGTGTATCGGATAATTGCGCAGGGAATACTGGAATCATCTGTATTTAAAGGAATAAACGGTGTATATGCTTCCATTGACACTTTTACGGGCAATTCGGAATCTTTGAAATTCACCCTTGCAAAAGGATATTCACAAATCAGTTCCGAATCTTCCATTCTTGGCAGATTTACTAATTCAGCCTGAAGATATCCGTGTGAGCTGGTATATGGCGGAACCATTCTCGATTCCAGAATTTTCGATATAGGTTTTTCCAGTTCTTTGTTCTCCGTACGAATTGCAAAAAAGGAAAGCGGAAATTTCGTATTCTTGGAAGGCCAGTTAAAAATTTCCCAGTCCAGGAACTTTCCTCTTGAATTTACAGAAAAATTACCTGTTCCGATTCCGCCCAACAGAAAACGAACTTCCGTTGCATCCCGCTTAAAGACCCGCGGTGTTCTGTCAAATAATTTCTCTTTTGAAAATGTCTTTTTCATCTTCTCCTCCTTTTAGTTGTTCGGTTGTTCGAATAACTTGTTTTATTTTTTAACTCTCCGCTTTTGCAGAGAGTTTTTTTATTTAATCTTGTTTGTTCGAATAACTTATGCTATGATATTAGCATAACAAAAATATATTGTCAATCACTTTTCAAAATGTGGGGGATTTTATGAACACCAGAACACCAAAATACATGCTTATAAAAAATGAATTTGTCCAGAAAATCGAAAGCGGATATTATCGTCCCGGCGATCTCATCCCTTCCGATAATGAATTAATGCGTACTTTAAATGTAAGTAAAAGCACTATTACACAAGCCCTGAAATGTCTGGAAGCTGAAGGATATATTATACGGCAGCAAGGAAAAGGTACTTTTGTAGCAGACCGCTCCAAAGATAAAATAAACCTATCTATTTATTTATGTCCTATGGAAGATAATGAGAAACATTTTTGGATCTCTCTGATCGAACAGTTTAATCTGACATCTTCCGGTTTTTTTGTAACACCGACTTTTCTCACCAACGATAAGGCTCCTCTGCGTGACTCGCTGTTGCAAAGCTTTACCAGTGGAAATGCACCGGATATTCTGTCCCTGGACGGTCCTGATGTCCCCTATTGGGCATATATGAATTCTCTGCTGCCGTTTGATGGATATATGGATTCGTCTTTCCTATCCTCTTTTCTGTCTCCCATTGTGACACAGGGAACCTATCAGGGAAAACTATATCATCTGGGTTATACGGAATCCACTTTATGTATTCTGTATAACAAGGAGTTGTTCCATTCCCTTGGTATCCGCATTCCGACTTCTGCGGAAGATGCCTGGAGCTGGGATGAGTTTCTGAATGTCTGCCATACAATACAGACCAAAACTTCTTTTCCCTATCCTTTGCTTATGGACTCCGGACGCGGTCTTTCTCCAAAATCCGGAGAATGGAACAGCTACGCCGGATTGCCATTTATCGTGCAGAACAACGGCAGCTTTTTTAACGATACGCTGACGGCAACCTCTGGATATATTAACTCTCCGGCTTCCGTCGCTGCTATGAATTGGCTGGGCGAATTATTTCATAAATATCATTATACCCACGTAGAGGATCTCAGTGCCGATTTTCCTGAAAACTTTGCCATGAGTCTTTCACTGCCCAGTGCCTATTTTCAATCGCAAAAAAGGAACAGTAATATCGGCATAATCCCTCTTCCCCATGGTATAAAAGCAGCTTCTCCCCATGGAAGCTGGGGATTATGCATGTCCAGACAGACACAATATCCCAGGGAATGTTGTGAATTTATCCGTTATGTTTTCAGTCTGCAGAACCAGTTGAAGATCAGTCAGTTAACGGGTATTCCTGTTTTAAAAGAGATTTATGACGTAATGGACAGCTTTCAGGCTGGTTCCGGCAACAGCAATATTTTATTTTCACAATTACGGAATACCTCTTTTACCAGACCGCAGACCCCCGCATATCCTTTCTTCAGTAAGCAGTTTTCCTATGCGTTTTATAATATTGCCATGGGTGCTGATGCACAAGAAGAAATGAATCACCTGGCGCAGCAGGTAGACGATCATCTTTACCGGCATAATTACTATCAACAAAGCTAATAATTTAGGCTAAGGATAAATAAAATCATTTACCCTTAGCCTATTTCCTTAAATATGCAATTTTGACATTTCCTCTTCCAGTCCCCACCGTTTACAGTTCTCTGCCAACTGCGCCAGTGAATATCTGAGGTAATCCATGGGCTGTTCCTTCGTGATCTCTACTGCAAAACGAAGATTTTTATAAGTGTTCTTCATTCCCCAGATCACATCCTCCCAAGGAGTTCCCTCCGGGATTCCTTTCACACTTTCATCCGCATAGACCACATTTTTGGCTCCCGCCTGATACAGGAGATCAAAATAGGCTTTCATTTCCACTTCGTTCAGCTTCTCGTGAACAAAAATAAGCCCCTCTCCGTATCCCGCAAAAACAGGCTTGCCCAGATACCGACACAGCATCTGCTTTAGCATCTTTTCCGCACAGGTATAGTCGCTGACTCTTCCCAACACGATCGGAGAAAAGCCAATAGAATCAGCCGGAAGAGTGTAAAGCATGCCCTCACACTCTTTTCCGGCTGTTATCATTTTCCCTGTTTTCTCAAAAATCACCAGGGATTTCTCATCATATTTTACTTTTTTCTTATAATCATAGATCTTAATGTCTGCACAAAGCTCTGAAGGGGTAAACTTTTCCATCCCGGTACCTCCGTTCGTTTCCGGAAATAAGTATACCTCTTCTGCCCTGCCAGTTCAATCCGATTCTTTTACCGGGATATCCTAATCTCTTCTACAAAGAAATTAGTGCGATAGAGATAGCACAGTTCCTTCTCTGTGATGTAAAAGCCGTAATCGGCATTAAAATTTTCTTCGTTTTCTTCTTCAATAGAGCCTGCTGCCCGGATCTCGTCCCAGGTCTTCCCCAAAACTTCTTCCGGGGTGACTTCTTCGCCGGTGGCAACGGAGATCGTCACGGGTATGTAATAGGATAATGGATGCGCTGCTCCTGCATAATAAACCGTGTCATTAAAATGCAGGCTGACATACTCGTCATCCGCTAAAGTAATGCCATTGAATACTAGATAATTATCATCGTATCGCTGTCCCTCGGAAAGAGTTTCATCCACTAACTCATACGCTCCGGTGTGATTCTCCCCTTCCTCCTCATACTGGGTTCTGTAATTCTCATACATCTGCTGCAGATAATCATTCACTTTGGCATACTTCTCATCGGAAAAAAAGAACTCATCCATTTCGTAGTAATAGGTCTTTTTCTCATCGTCATTGTAGAAGTCTTTCACAGTGTTGGAACATTCCCCGTAGTCTTCCCAGGGAAGCCATGCGTCCTCATCTTCGTAAGAAGGACCTGTCGTGGATGCCGTAGTGTCGGAAACAGTCTCCGTGGATACTGTCGCTTCCATGGATTCACCAGTCTCTGAAGTGCTCTCTTCCGTTACCGCAGCCTCTGCGGATCCGATAACCTCTGAACTACTACTCCCTCCCACTGGATCACTCCCCTGTGCTCCGCAGGCAGACAACCCCAGTGCCATAACTCCTGTGATAACTATTAATTTGCCCCTCATTTTGTATCTCTCCTTATGTATTTATTGTAACCGAACGCTTCCCCCGTCCATTACAAGCATAAGCTTAACATATTATAATATCATAGTTGCATCACGTGCAACTCTTCCGATTTATTATTCAATTATCATTTCATAAAAAACGCAGAAATGTATAAACATGAATTACACATCCACGCGTTTTTTCCGGTAATAATTCTCAGGCCTCTTGGGATTTTTCTTTTCCCTCAATAATCGCCCTTACCTCTTCTACTGTTTTATCTGTAGCAGATGCAATCTGTTCTATTGAAAGACCATTTTTATACATTTTTGTAATAAGTTCTGCATGGCCCTCTCTACGTCCCTCTTCCAACCCTTCTCTGCGTCCAATTGCAATACCTTCTTCCTTAACTCCCTGGCTCAAATTACACATAGTGCTCATATCCTTTCTGAAATTCTCTTCTAATGGGATATCATATTCATTTCCAATAATGTCCAGCTTCTCATCTATAGTAAGCTCTCTGGACAATAATGCTCCCAACAGACGATGTAACTCGTAGGTCTCATCATGTTCCGGCAGTTCCTTTGCAAGACCTATCATAATGATATTCATACAAATCCAAATAGAATAGACACTTTTAATGTCATCGTAACTCGAATTCTCGAAATCTCGTTCCTTCTGGGAAGAAACCAGTCTGCTTACATAGAATACTGCCCGGTTCAGGATCTCATAGTCGCTAGGTTCGTCCTTTTGCGCTTCCACATTGATGATGATCTGCGAAAGGCCATCCTTCA
>ENA-OQRB01000109-OQRB01000109.1-human-gut-metagenome-genome-assembly--contig:-NODE-109-length-60961-cov-9.367451_pt1 | contig 60961 bp, 28 predicted proteins | sample MGYA00243235_ERZ505100 | MGnify/ENA primary metagenome ERZ505100 (study PRJEB26097, sample SAMN02712145) | human gut metagenome | biome: Gut microbiome | host: Homo sapiens | place: Denmark: Copenhagen...
TAGATGCCTTGTACGGGCAGCGGTTTTATGGAACCTTGGAAAAGAAACCCGTAACATTCAACCAGGAGATACGCTTCCTTTGCCTCGTTGTCGACAATGCCAAAACCGTCAATGAAACACAGGACTTCAAAACGATTTTCTGCCGTTCTTCTTTTACCTCGGATTCTGTCATAGAGGAAATGGCACAGAAGCTGTTCGATATGTTCCGAGAGAATGTGATGGAAGAAGACAAGAAGAAAATTCTCAAGGGCGGTTATTACGACAAGATAGCACGACAGAACGCTTTCTGTCGCATAATAAATGAGCATAAGAATTATCGCAGCCCTATTGACAGCATTGTCGATGAGATTGTAAATGGGTCTTGCTTTGGTCTGACATCCACAAATGCCGATGAACTGGTAGTGGATTATCTTGCTAATCCCACCGGCTGGGCTGAACGGACGATGAAGAGAATCAAGAAAGCGAGCCTTAAGTTCTGGATTACATTGGCTATGACGGAGGAGTTAACGGAAGAGTACGTGAAAAAGTACAGCAATCCCGATACTCCTGAAGGGAAATTCAAATCCTTGACAGACAGCATCAAGAACTATAAGAACGTCCGCCTTGGCTTGGACGTCAACGGAGAAATTGACTCTGTCAAGTACCCCGTCGACGGATTTTTCAATATGGATGCCATGTATGATGGATATCTCGATACATGGAACATTGCTTCGCGTAGTGAAGAGGAACGCATTGAGGAATTTTTAGAGGAAAACGATGCTCTTCTTAAAAACCGGGATAAGATTCCGTTCAAGTACATTTCGAATATCCATTACGGAAAGAAAACGGTCTGGAAGAATCCAGATTTCGAAAACTAACAACTAAGAAACAATGATTAGCCGGTATAGCGACTGCGTTTTCGCCGTCAAACCAAATTAACACAAAAAGGGTCTGCTGTTTTAGCAGGCTCTTTTTGTTGCAGTTTGCTGCAAAGTGAGTATACTGAATTTATCCAAAAAATAAAAACCGAAAACCCAATTCAAAATCGAGACATCGCTACTTTCTGTAGTGATGTCTTTTTTTGCGAAAATCAAAGATTGCGATAGAGATAATATCAAGAGTCGCACGGATATCCCACGATACGGGAAAGTAATGAATGGCAATTACATCCAGAAAATTACATTGCAATTGACCTTCTGGTCAAATAACAAACTACAAATTTCAGAATAAGGAGTAAGAAATATGTTTTTACTGCAAAACGTTTATACGTCCAAAGAATCCACCTCCTATATTGTTAGCAGCAAGCTGCTTCAAACATTGGAAGCTGCTATCAAGGAACGCGACGATGCTGTGGAGGATGCCGTTGTTAATCATTACGGTGATTATAACGAAGATTCCATTGACATCCAAGAAGGCGCTAACTCCAAATGCATCTGTGGGCCGGATTTTATGGATGTCTGGTTCATCACGAATCTGAACGATGTCGACAGCGATGACCTCGGTACAGATTATCCTATCGTAGAAGTCAATCCCGAAGACGACATCAAGTATGTCCTTGAAGAGAGCGGTGCTTATGACGAGGAAATCGAGCGGATGACCGAAAATGGAACATACGAAGAATTTGTCCGCAAGGTCAAGGAGCACATCGATTGGAACAATCTGCAGGGCAGAATGATTCAGGCAGAGAATGAAGCTATTTCTGCAGCTATCGACGCCATCATCAACAAAGGCTAAAAGGAGAATGTGATATGTTTATCGTAATTAAGAGTGAACATTATGATTGCACGAACCTCATCTGCAAAAAGGACACGCTGGAAGAGGCGGCCGCAGCAGTAAGGGAAAGCATAGCGCAGCGCATCAACAAGAACTACCATACAAGTCTTACCGGTGCCGATATCACGCACGAGAATGAGGAGCGCTACAGATTCTCTTTCGATTTCGATGAAAACTGCCCGGCTGACAACAGCGAGCCCAGAGTACATGCTACCTATGACTTCTGGAAAGGAGACGACGAAGAAAGCGTCGAATGGGCTGTTTTTGAGGTCACGACTGACAAGCCTTTCTTCCTTCTCTCTTATGAGGAATACGAAAGCATCGAGCTTACGGGCTTCTACGACAGTTTCGATGAGGCGTTTGAGGAAATGAAAGAGTTGATTGCGGAAAGCGTCAATGATGTTTTTGATGAGGATGCCACGGCCGATGATGTTGAGGATATGGAAGACTACAATGTCTTCGTACACTCCAATAAGGATAGCAAAGACAGCGGTGCGCCGCTCGCTTTTGCAAGCTTTTGCGATGATTATCCCAACCGCGAATGGACTATTTTCCACATCTAAAATATAACCAAATAAGGAGAAATCAACATGACAAAGAATACGATTTGCGGTGATATTACCATCGAACGCATCGACATGAGCCAGCCTCAGCGAATCACCTATACCATGACGGAACCTGAAATCGACAGCGACACCATTGACGATGCTATCGCGGCGTTCAAAAAGCGCTGCGCAGATTCGGCATCCTCTCATGCGGCTATGACGTGGGGAACCACGGAAACCGACAAGGGTATCGATGCTATCTTGGAGATTATCATCTCCGTCAACGGTGAGTATTTCGATTCCGAGGTTTCGCCTGCAAAAATCGGGACAAAGGAAGTGCAAGTCCTGATGGATGAGGTCGCGTAAACACAACGAGCGGTAGCTTGTATTGATTAAGGCTGCTCTCGAAACCGGTACCGAATTCCACGACCCGAGTTCTGCCGACATCGCCACATCCACATCTTAATCTTTAACCTCACGCCGTCTGCCATTTGGCAGGCGGCTTTTTGTTTTATTAAAACTACACAAACAACTTCAAATTTGCTGCATAGTAGCTACAATGAGTTTAGGAGATGATTTTGTTGACTAAAAGACTATCCCTTGATGGTACACAGCTCAAATTATTGGCATTGCTTTTCATGCTGATTGACCATATTCATTATTTCTTTGAATTCACCGGAAAAGTGCCGGGTGTTTTCTTCGTTATTGGGCGTTTATCCGCATACCTGTTTCTTTTTTGTATGGTAGAAGGATTCAGTCATACTCGTTCTCGAATAAAGTATTTTCTACGGGTTTATATGATGGCAGTCGGGATGGGCATTATCTACCATCTGATGTCTTATCATGGCCTTTTGCTTCGAAGAGATGTCTTTTATCCAATCAACGGTATCCTTTTAAACCTCGTTATCCTTTGTATCATCTGGCAAGGAATAGACTGGGTAAAAAAAGGACAAACAGCAAAAGGAATTATTACTGTATTTCTTCCGTTTTGGTATGGCTGTATCGCCGAAATGCTTATTTCGATAAACAGCCTTCATCATTTTTTTGTTTTAGCTAATCATTCTTTTCTCCCAAATTGGGGCACTCTGGCAGATGGCGGGTTACCATACATTGTTGTTGGTATCGTCCTTTATATATTTAAAGATAATCGAAAATCACAATGTATTGCCTATATCATCGCTTCTCTTTCTATGCAGGTCCTGTTTCGTGGATGGTTGTGGTCTGCAAACGACCCTGCGTTTACATGGAGTAAGCTTGTTACAGACCTGAACTATTGCCAGTGGCTCAGTGTTTTCACAGTGGTTTTCTTTTTCCTTTATAACGGGAAGAAAGGAAGAGGATGCAAACAACTATTCTATTGGTTCTATCCCATTCATGTTTATGTCTTGTATTTTTTTTCCTGCGTTTGCTATACATTGCATCCATAATTCGCCAAAATCGTCTTGTTATTTGCTGCAAAGTCAATATACTGAAGTCATCGAAAAAATAAAAGCAACAAACAAAATTCAAAATCGATATACCGCTATCTCATAAGAGGTGGCGGTATTTTTGTTTGTTCAAATAATTGAAAGGATGTGGTTCCTCCGTAGTGTTTTACAAAGTTTTTCAAAAGTTTAGTATCGTATCATCGTCAAAAAACAGGGGTGACATAACGTTTTGTTAGGTCATGATTTGGAGGATTAACGTATGTATCATCATATTCCGAAGGTCTTTTTGTCAGAAGTTTTCGGCGAGCTGCGCATCTTCGAGGACAATAATAAATTTTATTTCTGCGCCAACGATATCTGCTCTGCATTGGGATACGCAAACGTATCCCGTGAGCTCAACCTGCATTGCCGTCAGGATGGCATCACATCGAGCCATGTTGACTGCAATGGCGTTCCACGAATCATGAAGTTTATCTCTGAGGGCAATGTGTATCGTCTGATTTGCAGTTCCCACAAACCAGACGCAGAAATGTTCGAGAAATGGGTTTTCGATGAGTTGCTGCCGACAATCCGTGCAACAGGCGGCTATGTCAATGACCCGGTCGTTTTTGTGAATGAGTGGCTTCCTAACACGGATGAGAAAACAAAAGAGCTGCTTGTCACATCTCTGGAAGCAGTTAAGCGTCAGGATAAAATCATTGGTGTTCAGAAGGAAAGCGTAGACTTCCATCACGCCGTCACGGCAGCTACCAACTGCATTGAAATTGGCGAGTTTGCAAAGTATCTGAGCAACAACAAGATTAGCATCGGCCGCAATAGACTCTTCGCATGGCTCCGCGAACAGAAGTATCTCGACAGCAACAATATGCCGTATCAGAAGTACGCCGATAAGAATCAGCTCGGTCTGTTTAAAACCATCGAGAGCGTGTACTATATCGGGAACAGTGCTCGCACATCGCACAAGACCCTTATCACACCCAAAGGACAGGTCTATCTCGCAAAGAAAATTGCCCAGTTCTATAAGTGATTTGATTTTTGCTGCAAAGTAAATATACTTAGAGTATCCTAAAAATAAAAAGCACAAGCAAAATTCAAAATCGATATACCGCTATCTCATAAGAGATGGCGGTATTTTGTTTGCAATGAACCATCAAAAAGGAGAGAAAAAATTATGATGAACTCTATTATTTCCCTGAACGACATGATTTCCAAGGCTCTGGAGTGTGTTGACGCAGAGCGCAACGCAAAGACCCGCAAGAAATCTCATACTAGCAAATCTCGTAAGCAGGACTTCTCTCGCGCAAAGCGTCACGCCAAGCACTGCCAGTACAAGCAGCAGCGCAACGAAAAGCTCGTCCATCCTGCCATCAACCGCAATGCACAGCGTTCCATTGATGAAGCAAACTGTAAGCTGATGGAATACATCCTCTGCATCGATGATGCAGCTACTACTCGCCCGTATTATGTTACGGATGAAGAAGCTGCTTATCGCAACGAACTGACTGAGGCCATTCTTAAGCCGCAGCATTTCTTCTATTGGTGTGGCAACAGCAAATACGTCGATGAGGCGTACGCTCACGGCCACGAAATGCTTGACGGGCTTTCTTTGAAAGAGTTGAAGCTTATTGCTTATATCTCCGGTATCAAGACCGTCTCGCGCAAGGAAGTGTCTGTGTACGATACTATTGGCTACGACGATGCGTGGTGGCCCATTTACGGTTACCGCCTGATTGACCCAAGCGAATATTGCTGGTCTGTCATCTATGAGTTCGGATTGCTGTTCGACTACGAAGAAAATCGTTGCAAGGATTGCCGAGAAGGAGCATAACATGAACATTGAAATTTATGAGGATACTTACAACATCGCCGTAAACCAGTATCTGAGCCGTAAGACTGCCGGGAGCAAGCGCCGGAAAGAGGCGTTCCGCAGTAAGAAACGCCGCAGCCGCGTTCTTCGTGACAAATACGGTTTTATCGCTGACGGCAAGATGCTTTCCAAGCTCGGTAAAAGCTATTACAACGGGCACGCTCAGTGCGAAGAATGGCGTAATCGTTGCGTTGCAAAACGCAAAAGCAACAGTTGTTCCTATAAGACCGTTTCTGAACGCCGTCGTATCGAGATGGCTGACCGCAAGATGATGGAGTACATCATCGGTATCGATGCTGACTATGACCCGGCATTGGAAAAGTATTACGCTGATTTGCTCGCACATCTGGATTATATCAGCGGCCATTGTGACGATGTTGATGATGATTGGACTTTTTTCGCATAAGAGAGGAGAAATAATATGGGTTATATCTGCAATAAGAATATCAAATGTGCTGATTGCGAGCATTATCGCCGCAATCCTGATGAAGACCGCATGTTCTGTTATGCGGAAGTTGACGAAAAGGCCGAAGAGGCTAAGAACAAGACCGCGAAAGCAGCTTATGTCGTGGTGAACCACTACTCCAACGAGAATATCAGTGAGTTCGACTCTGTTTCCATTCTGGAAAAGGCGTTCTTCTCTTTGGATAATGCCATCAAGGCAGCTAATGCTGCGTTTGCCGAGGATAAGGCGAATGGCGTAGACCATGGTGACACCGAGCCCATCACGGCAGATGACTGTACCGCTTTTGATGAGGCACCGCTTTATTGTATCGGTGAAGCCGAGCCGGATAACTACGAGTGCTATCATAACTTCTACGCAGTTTTCCCGATTAGCGTTCGATAAATAATCTCAGCCGCTCCTGAAATGGGGCGGCTGTTTTTTCTAAAAAATACTTGCTAATTGCTGCAAAGTTAATATCATTAAATTATACTCATAAATAAAAAGTTTCGACGTACCCCACATACGTCTAAATTGGTTATATAAATCGACTAAGTCGCTATCTCTACCGAGATTGCGGCTTTTTTGTTTTTTGAGTATTGAATCACCTTCCATAGGTGAGATTGGCCGAAGTGATTTGGCTAAGGATACATAAGAAAACTATCTTTAAATAAAATAAGAAAGAGGTATTTTTGATAGACCAATTCCATTTTTGTCCCCTACACCGGTCTCCGTTCCACTGCAAACGCTGTTGGCGCTTACGTCAAGGATTGGAAGTCCGTCGCACAGTCCTCCTTCTCCCCCGAAGACCTTATGAAACCCGGTTTCATCGGCTCAGCTGTTGCGGTTTACCGTAACGCCAAGCACTGTGAAATCAACGGTGAAAAGGTTATCGTCGGAGGTGTCAGCGACGGTCATCAGGTCATGTTCTTCAATGCTTTTGTCGGCATTGACGGCGATGGGCAAATCAAAACCATTATTGGTGATGATAACGACCACGTTATGATGGGCTTTTCTGGAAGCAAAATCCGACGTGTCCGTCCATGCAAAGGTGTCATCCCCGACATGTCTTACTCGGAATTCAAAGAGGCGCTTAGCAGTAAGCAGACTTCGAAGATGCCTAGGCGCATTGTCGATGGCATCCTGCTCCAGACCGTGTCAAACACGGTTTACTGGATTTGCCCCGGTGAAGTCGAGGTTCAGCAGGATAACGACGATGGCACTGGCTGGTTCTGAGCCAGTATACTGAGCCTATTTGAGAGGCGTAAATACAAGGTCTATGTATAGAGACCATTATGAGCCATTCATGGCATAAATCAGCATACTGTTAATGCTGTTATTATAAATACAAGACTATTTCTAACGAAATTGTTTTGGGAAAGGAGCTGCTTGTGGGGAGCAGCTTCTTTTTTTTGCGCAATTTTTCTTGCTGTTTGCTGCAAAGTAAATATACTTGAGTCACAAAACGGGCTGAAACTGTTTGGTTTCAGCATTTTTTCACCTACATACAAGAAGGAGGAATATGTATGTATTCAGCAGAAACTGCGGCTCTGAATGCCATTCTCGGTATTTTTAGTACCATCTGGCTGCTCGTTCTGGCATTCTTCGTCATCAACATCGTCGCGAACTGGAAAATCTTCACGAAAGCCAACCAGCCGGGTTGGGCATCCATCGTTCCGTTCTATAAATCTTACATCGCGTTCAAGATTTATTGGGGTAACGGCTGGCTCTTTTTGGTCCCGCTCGTTCTGAGCCTGCTCGGCTTTATCCCGCTGCTCGGCACACTGCTCGTCATTGCCGGTGTAGTCATTAACGTCATCACCCAGTACAAGAAAGCGGTTGCTTTTGGTCAGGGTATTGGTTTCACGATTGGTCTGGTTCTCGTCAGCCCCATCTTCAATATGATTCTCGGTTTGGGCAACTACCAGTATCTCGGCATTCCGCAGGACGGTTACTCTTATGACCAGTTGAAGGTCAAATACGATAACCGTAAAGCGGAACAAAAGAGCACTCAAACCACTTATACTCAGCCCTCAGCGGAACCTCAGCAGGCTCCCAATATGCGCTACCAGAACCCCAATGCGCAGCCTCAGCAGCCTGCAAATCCTCAGCCTACCTATCAGGCTCCTGTGCAGGAAACTGCTCCGCAGCAGCCCCAGCAGCCCACTGATACACAGGCACAGTAACTCACAAAAAGCAAAGACCGTTCCTCTTTTTGAGGAACGGCCTTTTTTATTCCGGAAGGAGATTTTTAACAGTCTTCACGCGATATTCTTTGCGAACGATAGTATCACCATCATCGTTGGTTTCAAATTTGGGAGTTCCGCTGAGTGATACAACCGCGCCGTCTTTCAGCAGATATCCGAATGTCGCATATGCTCCCGTAAAAGCAACACACGAAATGGAATCCGTTTCGTCATCCAGCATGAATTTTGCCATAGGAGCGTGGTCTGATTTTCTGTAAATGATTTTGAAGTCGCGGATACGCCCTGCGATGTCCGTTCTGCCCCTGTCATTGAGGGTAAGCTCACCGATTGCTCTGTCTCTGTTTGCAGATTTTGTAATAACAGACAAATAAGGCTGAACCGGTGTGCCGGAGACATAAGCCCCTAACAGTTCGAGTTCGTATCCGAGTTTTGTGTCAATGTCGTATTCTTCTTTTTGCTGGATACATTCATCCGGCAATCCCCAACTATCTATAAGATGACGATAAAGATTATCTCCCGCAAGAGTTTCGTCCTCTTTTATGGCAGACTTCATTGCCTTTTTACAACTTTCGCAAGCAGGAGCAAGCGCTTCGTCAAATTGTCTGCGTGTCTCGCCGTTCTGCATAAGGCAATCCAATGCACCGGCACGAACCAGAGCGGTACATACTCCCATGTCTATACCATAGACAATAGAACGAACAATAAAGTCTTTATAGTCTTTACAGGGACCAAGATGATGTGCGTTAGGGTTAGATTTTTTCGTATCCCGCAAATCGTAAATGATTTGTGCTGCTGCAGAAACACCTTTTATGGCTTTGATACCAAAACGAATCTGCTTGTTGTTTCCCGGCATCGGAGCAAAGTTCGGAACACCGGAATTGATATCAGGTTGAAGGAGTGTAAGTCCTGCATATTTCAGGTCAGACAGAAACAGCTTCAATTTTTCCGGCGTATAACTCAACTGCGCAGAGAGATATTCGCACGGGAAATAATATTTAAGAAATGCCGTATAGTAGGAGACGATACTGTATGCTGCTGCATGGCTTTTATTGAATGCATAGGAAGCAAACGCAAGCAGACGAATCCAGAACTTCTCCACATCAGCGGGTTTACCGCCTTGCTCAATCATGCCGGACACAAATTTATCTTTTGCGGCCTCGATTTCATCAAGGTGTTTCTTGGACATGGCTCTGCGTATCACATCAGCCTCACCAAGACTAAACCCGACAAGCTGGAACAACTGCATGATTTGTTCCTGATAAATAGCGCTACCATAGGTCTTGCCAAGAATCTGTTCCATCTGCGGAATGATATAGTTCGGCTTCTCCGTTCCGTTCTTGACTTCTGTGATTTCAGGAATAGAATCCATCGGACCGGGACGGTATGCGGCGTTCATAAGAATCACATCGTCAATCGAAGTCGGATTGAATCCCGTAAGTGCTTTCTTAATACCATCGCTTTCGAACTGGAAAACACCATTCGTACGACCACAGGCATAGATATCTCTTATAACATTCAAGTCATCCGCTTTGTTGATGTCGTGAAAATGAACAGCAACCTTTTTGGTCGTCTTGATGTATTTGAGAGCAAGGTTCAGAATATCCAAGTTTTCAAGGCCGAGGAAGTCCATTTTAAGCAATCCGAGGGTTTTCTCACACTCGACCATGTCGCTTTCAATGACCCAGCAATTCTTTTCGTCGTTCCAGAGCAGGGGAGCATATTCAGAGACAGGTTTATCTGCGATGATGACACCAGCGGCGTGAACACCAGTCTGAACGGGGATACCTTCTACGAGCATTGCATCGTCCAGCAGATGCTTTACCGTAAGATTGTTTTTGTATTGTGTCGCAAGGTCAGGATTTTCTTCCATTGCCTTCTTGATGGTCATTTTCGGCTTTGCCGGAATCATTTTCGCTACCATGTCGGCAGTATCTAACGGAACATCCGTGATACGGGCAACATTTCTTACAGCAGCTTTTGCGGCAAGCTTTCCCTCCGTGACGATATTGCAGACGGTACTGCGAAGTTCATCGACAGGGTAGGGGTCTTTGTACGCGTATTTGTTTGCGACATAATTGATAACTTTCCCTCGCACAAACGGAGCGAGGTCAGTGTCGATATCCGGCATCGATACGCGTTCCGGATTCAAAAATCGTTCGAAAATCAAGTCATAGCGAAGAGGGTCAATGTCTGTAATGTCTGCAAGATAGCAGACGATAGAACCAGCCGCTGAACCACGACCCGGCCCGATTGCCGCTTCTCCACCAATCTTTCTTCCGTAGAAAATGAAGTCTTGGACGATTGCGATATAAGAGCTGTAGCCCATTTTTTCAATGACAGACAGCTCGTATTTCAAGCGCTCATCGACAGTTTTCATAAGCTCTGCGTACTTGTCATCCGGCATATCGCGTTTCGGATATTTCTGCGGAATCATTTTCCGGCAAAACTTATCGAGGTATTCAAGGGCTGTCTCACATCCTGCTGCATGAGCATCAAACTCAGGTAAGTGCATTCCGTAGCTGTAATACACATTACAGCTTTTAGCAATCACGGCTGTGTTCTCCATGCCCCTTTGCCAAATCGCATCATCAGGCTTTGCCAGCGCCTTCATTTCCTCATCAGATTTGAAGTATAGTTCTGTCAGTCCTTCTTCGGTTTCCTTTTCTGCCAACGGTGTATTGAACCGAAGCGATGCAATCAGGTTCCGTTTTCGCACATCATCTTTCGTTTTGAAATGCACATCATTGGCTACTGTCGGCTCAATCCCGGTTTCTTTGATTAAGCGATACAGATAGGGTCGTGCGTAGTCTTCTGACGCAATACCATGGTTCTGCAATTCAATGTAGAAGTTTTCATGACCAAAGATGGATTCCATCCGTTTTGCTGCTGTCACAGCATCCTGATATGCCTGCTCTGAATCGACTTTTTCAGCTTCCAATGCACGGTATTTTCCCATCTGCTTGATATAGGGCCGCGCACCTTTTTCGACCTCAGCTAACCGTTCTTTTGCACAGGCAAGGCGTTTCGGCGCTTGTTCTGCTTCTGCCTTGATTTCTGCTTCACGAGCAATGAGTTGCTCTGCTTTTTCCTGTTCTTCGATAACCGCCCTTAAAGTAATTACCGCTTTTTTCAGGTCAGCCCGCTTTTTTGCATTCTTATCGTTTTCATTGATGTTCTCGTCCAGAACTGTTGACTGTTCAGTTCCGTCTTCAAAGTCACCGACAACAGCTTTCAGCTTTTCAATTTTCTTTTCAAGCTGAGCTTTTTTCTTTTCGTAGTCTTTTCCGCTCAGTTTTTTCAGGTCACGCAGGTCAGCTTTTGCTTTTGCCGCCTTTTCCTTTGCATCCACGAGGTCTTGTTCTGCCTGTTTGACATCTTCTTCCGTGTAAGCATCACCAAGCTTTGCCAGCGCCATCGAAATCGCGTGCTGCTTATCGGCAATGTACCATGGACGAAGAATCAGGTAGGGGATATACCCACCGACACAGGCGCTCGTCGCAATCAAATGTCCGTGTCCTTCTGTTCCGGGACCAACGAAGCGTTCCAAGTCAGCCCATGTCATACGCGGCAATCCGCCTGTTTCCTGACCGTTCCATTTACCTTTGGGGCTCTTATTCAGCTGTGCAAGGTTTTCGAGTTTGAACAGGGTTTTCTGTCCATTCCAATCCTTTGCATAGAGAATCAGGTGGAATGAATCACGATTCCCCTCGACCTTTTCCGGCTGGAAATAGGCTTCCATACCCGGCACAAACTGAATGCTCTTCTCTGCTGCTTTTAAAAACAGCTTGCAGTATTTCTTTACATAAGGCCACATCTTGTCGGTTGGATAGCGGATACTGTCTGTATCACCAATCGATTTGAGAATCTTATGGATTTCATCCTCAGGGACATTCGCTTCCTGCAATACGGCTTCGAGGTTCTTTTTCTCGTCCTTCGTTCTTGCTTTGATACCCTGATACAATCGCATCTGGTTCCCGTGGTCTGTTATAGCAAATGCTTGTCTGCCGTATCCTTTCGCTGTTTCCACAAAGTCATCCACTTTATTTACTGCATCACGAAACGATGCTTCGCTATGGGCGTGAAGCTCCTGATAACCATGACATTTAGGAATCGCAGACCGGACATAATGCACATACAAACCGTAGTCGGCATTGTCTTTTGTCATAGAACGCTCCTTTCACTGTTATTTATATTATACCACATTTTGCTCTGTTGGTCAATCGCTCGTCTGGGTATGGCTTTTCTGAGCACTGCTATCGGACAGCTTCTCGTAACCCATGCAGAAGTGGCTGCCATGAAGAGCTTTGGCCGAAGAAGAATATCCCTTGCGCATTGCGATGCGTTCTGAAGCTGTTGCAATGCTGTTGGGTTTTTACGCTTGAGCTGCGCTAAAGAACTGCTTCTACACTGAAAGTTTGTGCATTCTGAAGTATACTGCTTCCCTAAAAGAGTTGAGTTTCCTTAAGCTGGGGAGCTGTTTCTTATATGCAACTACTGCTGTTAAGGAGGAATACTCTTAAGAAATCCGTTTCTTAAAAGCGATGCATGCTTCCTCGTTCGCGAGGTTCGGCTACTGCTCGTTGCACTGAATCGGGGCAGCGACGCGGGCACAGGAACGCGCTGGCGTAGAACGCCGCGCTGCTGCGCCGCTAATAAACATATAATAGCCTTCGTGCGGTTACACTTGAGCACTATATTCAAAATCAGTCAAGAACTAAAAAGTACAGAAGGATTTCGAACGATGAAACGCTTAACCCAAAAGCTCAGAGAACGCAGACCTGCACATTGTGGTCATCGAACCAGATAGGTGGAATCAGGATTGGAAGCTTCACGTAATGTATCGTCACATCCGGTGAATCCAGTGAACGTGGTGCTACTGCTTCCTTGACTTTCTCAACACTCTCTTTGACAGTCGTGACAGCTTTCTGAGCAAGTTCAGGAATTGAAGACATTTTACTGATGCGGCCGCGTACATACACAGCGCCAGCCATGATTCCTTCGAATGCGGAGTTCACGCAACTGGAAGCCCATTTTCTGGTACGATGGAAGCGTGCTGCCAACTCAGTGATAGAGAGTTCCGGATTGTTGATGTGCATGATACGAACAGCGTTGCGCTCTTCAAGAAGATTCTTTTCCTTCACTGCGCGGGCGTTCTTTTTCTTGGTGGTATTCTTAGCGATTGCTTTGGGGACGGTCAGCTTGATTTGTTTGAGCTCCGCAGCGGTAATCTGCAGGGTCTCGATGATGTAACTGTAAGGGAGAATGTAACCCGGCACATACGAGGTCGTGCCATCAGTACAGACGACTTCGCTCAGCTTGGATGGAATATGTCCAACAGCATTGTCCAGTTCTGTTTCCGACAGGGGATTTGCAAACTTGGAATTCAGCCAGATGGTTTTCTTCATCGCAATCGCAGGACCACGATGCTGGAAAATCGTATTGAAGTAGATGTACAGGAGCAGGTCGCGAATCCCGGTTGCAGGGACCTTGCTATAGTCGCGCAGTTCAAACAACCGTTCCAGAGCATCTGCCACGACACAGGTAGGCACAGGCTTACCGTCCTTCGTCACGGGTACTTTATTCTTTTTCTTCTTGCCCGCTTTGATGGTGGAGTCAGGTGCAGACAATGCGGAGAAGGAAAGCACAGAAGACAAGCCATCCTGACCAAAGAACTTACGGGTTTTCATCTCCTCATTGAAGTAGACAATCTCAGATACATTCTTGGTCTTCGCATTGGTGGTCCCCGGCAGACGAACAAGACCTGCTGCATTCTTGCTGGCAGCAACATCTACCTTCATCACAAATTCAGGGTGCTCATCATGAATCTTCTCACAGACTTGCTGAACTTTATCGATGATGGCTTCCGTTACCAGACGATATGCCTTCTTGTTCTTAGCTGCGATGCCGTCAAAGGAGTACCATACCTGCAAGCCACGACCCGTATCCACGATAGCGGAGATGGGAGGGATTTCTACATCAAGGAGTTCTCCGTCTGCAGCATAAAGCAGTTCGGTTTTCAGAACATCCTTTTCCCAAGCAACCATTCCGCTGCTGGATTCGTGGTCATCAATATCGATAACGATGTTGTTGTAGGTAAAGATATTGCTTTCCGTACGAGCGGGACGGCAGAAGGTATTCTTGGTGATGTAGTAGTTGTATTTCAGGACAGCCTTGAACTTCGTTTTCATAAACTCTTCAAGGTCACGCGGATATCCTGTCCAGACGAGATGCGGTTTACGACCCGGTTCCATCATCCAAATCTGAATGAAGGCAGAACGGTCACGATTCGAGTGCGCGGAAAGTTCGTCGCAGGAGTAAAAATTATTCGCGATGCAAATGACATCCGAAGAATCAATAAACTTCATGCGATAGAATTTCTTTCTTCTACGCTTCTGAGGTGCCGCAGGAGTGTTGCCTTGTGGTGTTTGGGGAATTGTTTTTGTCATGAAAAAACCTCGCGAAAAATAAAAGAGCCTTATTTCGCCCCATGGTGGGCAATACAAGGCTCTTTGACTTCCTATACTATCGATATACCACATTATTCGATAATAATCAATCATTTTGAATGCCAAAATGTTGACATAATGATAATATTTTGGTATAATAATAATAGTAGTTGAGACAGAGATGCCTCGCTAGTGGTTGAGACAGAGATGCTTCGTAAGATACCTCTTGTCTCTTGTATCATTGAGAGGTGAACGGAAAAAGCAGACAAATATTGTACAAAATGCATGACAACTTATTGCTTCGTTTGTACAAGTTTGTTGTTGCAACCCGCATGGGTTGCGTTAGATTGAGTTAGATTGAAATGGCAGTCTTTGCACAGTTGCAACCCGTGTGGGTTGTGTTAGATTGAAATGCTTTATCTCAAATCTCTCAAAATCATCGACCATCAAGTGTTACAGCGCTTGATGGTCATTTCTTTTGCAAGAAATGAAATCGATAAAGGCATCGGCTCTCGAATGATGCTTTCATCAGGCAAATACGAATTTCTTATATTATATCAGCTTTATTCGTTTCAGTCAATCTACGAAGCCAACAAAAAAATTGCCTCCTCTTTGTATGAGGAGGCTTTTGTTTTTCAGGATGTTTCGGCGGGGGACAGAAGCGTCAGGACCTCGTCCACGCTTTTCCCACTTTCCTGAACCGCTGCAATAATGCGGGCGGCATCTGACTTTTCTTTTTCGGCCTTTAGGCTTTTAAGCTCTTCCTTCTTGCTGTGGATTCTCTCCTGCAAAGACTCAATCTCTGCGCAGGTGGACTGGATACGGTCTTCCACGGATACAACAGTGCGTTTTCCTCGCGGCATATATTATCAACCCCTTTTCTGAGCATAATCATATCATTTGGAAGAAAAGAAAAATGTAGAATAATGCGAGAATGCTTCAGTATCCTCATCTATCTCACCAAAAAGAAGCGAGGACATCTCAACCGGTCTACCTGACCATGTTCAGATGTCCTCGCAAGGGAGTGCTCTTAGCGAAATACAAAGGTAGCTAATTTTTCTTTGCTCTTTTTCAGAGAGGCAGATTCAGCAACCATTTTGTGAACGGGTATTTCCTTATCCAAATCTCGCTTCATGTGTTCAAATGCCTTTTGGTCTTTTATAAAAAACTCTTTTGTAATAGATGTGGTCGCCATACCAGCATCTCCTCAGTAGCATATGATTTGCAGCAAGCTTATTCTACGCTTTCTTGTATTATTATCATACATGAATCTGTCGGAAATATCAATCATAATGTACGATATCATATGCCAGCTTTTTCCGGATACAATTGCACCATTCAAGAAAAAACATTTTGTAGAACTATTGTAACCGTAAGCAATGGACATATAAAAATTAAAAATGTATAATAAAGGTATACCACATTCGGCATATTGTATATGTGTTGACTATCTCGTATAAATGTGGTATAATATAGACAGAGGGTAAGAGATAGGCCCTCCATAAACATAAAGGAGGTTCGCACATGGCAAAAAATGTTCGAAACCAAAAATACAATTTACATAAAAAGGAGAAACTCTATGAAGACTATGTCCGTTAAGGTATTCACCCGTATCGCGTGCCTGATTATGGCAGTCGCGATGGCCGTCAGTCTGGTTGGCTGCGGCGTAGATATCACCTCAGTGGGGCTGCCCACCGACATTGTGCTGGAAAAGGGTGAAACCCAGCAGCTGAATATTGAGTACGGCACCGACGACAAGGCCGAGCAGGAAAAGATTGCCGAGGCAGCATCCAAACTGAATCTCACTTGGACTTCCTCCGACGAAACGGTTGCAACCGTCGATGAGACCGGTCTGGTAACCGCAGTCGGTGCTGGTGAGGCTGATGTCACAGTATCTGTTGCAGATGCCAATATTTCTTCCACGACCCATATCAAGGTCGTGATTCTCCCCACCGGAGTAGAAGCCCCCGAAACTCTGAGTCTGGAACTCAACGGTGAGGCTACCAAGGCGCTGGGTGCTAAGATGACTCCCGAGGACGCCACCGATGTCAAGCTTGCTTACTTGAGCAGCGATGAGTCGGTAGCGACCGTGGATGAGTCCGGTAATGTCACCGCAGTAGGCGTTGGCGAATGCACCATCACCACTACCATCGTGGCAGACACCACTGCTACGGCAGAGGACGCCGGTGTGGACAGCGAGATGCTGGTCGTTCCCGAAAACGCTAAGGCCGAGACCAAGGTCACCGTCGGTAAGGCAATCGAGTCCATTACGCTGGATTCCAATGAAGGCGTTCTGACCGTTGGCAACACGCACACCATCAAAGCAACCGTGTTCCCGGAGGATGCTACGGACAAGGCCGTTACTTGGAAGAGCAGCGATGAGTCCATTGCTACTGTAGATGCGGAAGGCAATGTGACCGCCAAGGACACTGGGAATGTGACCATTATGGCAGTCAATTCTGATGGGGATGTAAGCTCCACTTACGAGCTTACGGTAAATAAGGCTGCAGCTAAGCCTGCAACCAACTATAGCGGAACTACCAGTTCCGCAGGTGCAGCAACCACGCCGAGTTACACTGCACCGTCCGCTCCTTCCGCTTCCACGCCCACTTATGTGCCTGCACCTGCACCTGCACCGGCTCCCGACCCGGCACCTGCACCGGCTCCCGCTGAGCCTTCTCAGCCGAGCGGTGGGGACAGTGGCAGTTCGAACGACCAGCTTGGCGGGCTGAACCCCAATGACTATTGGGTAAGTCCTGACCAGACTGACTGGACGCAGGGTGCGACTCGTTCGTAATTGAAAAGATTACGCACTGCAAGAAATTGCGGGAGAACTGACAATCCGATAGATAGGGATATCTACCATAAACTCCGACATGCGATATATGACGAAAGTCAAATTGTGTGAAGCTCGGTAAAGTCGGCAGAAGGTTGACTTATGAAGCCAACTGATATGCCGGTGGTCCATAAAATACCCATGGTGAGTATGACCGTTTCGGTCTGACGAACCTGCGAAATAAAGGGATACAGTCCATGCAGCGATGCATGTCGATGATGCAGCCAAGTAAGGACTTGCGTACGAAAGGCTGCTAAAGAAGTCATCGGTCCCATAGCAGGCACCTAAAGGTATATGTGACGGATAGGATTGTTGGAACGGGGAAATGTATCGAGCATCAATAGATGTAAACTGACGAAGAACAATAAGCAGTTGAATCGGTGCAGAAAAGTAGAGGTCGAAGTTATGATGGCACTTGTAATGAGTGTCGGAGCAATGGCCTCAAGTCGGTGATAAGTCACCGAGGGAGCGCCGTGTGCGATGAAAGTCGCATGCACGGTGCGGAGTGGGGGAAAACAAAGAAAACCGCATAGCCGATAACGACCATGCGGTACGAATAACATCTGGCACAGAGAGATGTTAGACGATATTTATATTTTACATGATTATGTGAAAACAGTCAACGATAAAATGTCGGATATCGATACATCGCGCGTTATTCGTAGAATTGTTACCTATCACTATACAGTTCCAACGGTAGTTTGGATGGTGGTTGCGAAGGAAATTGTGACTAACCACTCGTGTGGTTAGTCACAGCCTCGCTCGAGTGGGCGGGCGAGGTCGCTCTACAAATATCAGTACCTCCTCGTGGTGTAGAGTGGAAACGGAAGACGGCTAAAACTGATATAAACAACGAAAGGTGAATAATGAAGCGTAAAATTTTATTTTCGTGCTATGTAATATGTATGTTGTTAATGTCCGTTATCTTGGTGTGGAGAGCATCAAGTGGGTATGTGTTCGCATATGAATACAATTCTATGAACGGCAAAGAAAATGCTGACGGCGAGACATACATGAATCTTTCCGTAGATATAGACAATCCCTTTATTGTAAGTACAGATTCCGATATTATAGCGGCAATTGACGGGGGATATACGGGATACATCTACTTTGGATATCCTACATGTCCTTATTGCCGAAATACGGTGCCTGTTCTTATAGATGAATTAAAAGAGAACGGAATCCGACGAGTTTTATATTGCAATTTAAAAAAATACAACTACCAATACAAGTACGATACGGATGTAGGTGTTATTGAAACTCAGCGTGGTTCCAAGTCGTATGATATGTTACTTGATATTCTGCATGAATACGCAAGTCCAAAGGTTGTAAAGGACATTGATGGCAATGTAATTCAGACTGGCAGGAACACTTTATATGTGCCAGCCATCGTTCGTTTCGAGAACGGTGTTCCAAGTGCTTGTTGGCAATATAAAGATGCAGACATAGTCCTAGACGACAATCAGTCCGTTTACGATGAATGGTCCGACGAACAAAAAGATATTATAAAACATAGCATAGAAAACATTCTGTTTTGAACCAAGTCCACCCGGCAAGAAGGGTGGACTTTTTTATATTTTTTCGTTCTTTGTGATTGACTAATGCGTCTATTTGTGGCATAATATAGATACCGCCAAGTGTGCTGATTATGCAATTTTGCAAATGTATGTGCAGATATGTGAACAAGATTGCGTAAAAGTATAACTTGGCAATATTTTGAAAGGAGAACGCTATGCAAAAAGGCAAAACATGGCAGCGTGTCGCTTCAGCAGTTTTGGCAGTCATGATGACGATGTCTACATTTAGCTCCACAATCGCTTATGCAGCAGAACCCATCACGGCTGACAGTAGTCTTGTTACGGATGCCGTATCCGAAAGCACTTCTACTGAGACTGTTGAAGCGTTAGACTCTGTCAGCTCTTCTTCGTCTGAAGAAGAGATTACCGAACCTGTAGGGACACCCGTCCCCACAGAAATGCCTGATGAAACGGATTCCTCAGAACCGGAGGCGACTCCGGAGCCCACCGAGGTTCCAACATCCACTCCGAAACCCACCGAAACTCCTGATGCTACGGCTACACCTGAGCCTACAGAAGTTCCGGAAGCAACGGAAACTCCTGACGTTGATGAAAGTGATTTCGTAGCTGTCAGTTTGGCTGATGATGCGACCGAAGGTCAAGTCGAGGCCGAGATTGGCGATGAGGTTACTTTCAACGCCCATGTGAATCGTAATGATGTCAATCTCCATTATCAGTGGTACAAGAGGTTCATTGAGCCTCAGGATACCGATTACGATATGGATGCGATGGAATACGATTACAGCGATGTGGAGCCTACCACATACGGTTATCTGAACGAGGATAAAACTCCTGCCGAGACATTGGCAGACAATCCGGATGCTACTTGGTCCGGTATCGAGTTATATCGTGCAGTTGCCGATGCGATGGCTGCAATCGGAGCAGACGCCAGCAACATCAACATCGAATTCAATACCCGCAACTATGCGCTGGAAGGATTCGAAATCACCGCAGCAAACGTGGACGGCAATATCGTTATTTCTGCTGACAAGGGTAACGAACATGCATCCGCAACGCTGAATGAAAACAATGAATTTGTTTTTACCGAGAGCACGACAAACGATGTTACCGCGCAGTCGGCAGAAACCGAACAAAGCGATGAGAGTCAGGATACTCTTACGGCCAATGGCTGGGAAGCTATTGAGGGAGCAACTTCTGATACCTACACTCATACCATCGATGAGTATGATGCTTACACCACTTACCGCTGTGTAATCACTATCGATGACGACAACTATATTGCTGCCGCCAAAGAAGAACTGATTGCAAACGGTGCAGATGAAAACAAACTCACCGATGATACACTTGACAATACCATCACGACAGAAGTCACTGTTTCTATCCCGTCGATGGAAAAAAGTGAAGATGAAATGTACAATGACTTGTCTGTAGAGGACAAGTTGAAACAGCGTCTTGCCCTTTCCGGCATTGCTACTTATGCAGCAGGTGTTCAGCTTGACAGCCAGACTAATCCCCAGTGGGTGACCGGTCTGTCTGCAGGTATGGAATACCTGACAGCTGATATGTATGCCAAGATTTATGGACAGGACGGCAAAGGTGGTTGGCTTGCAGAAGGGAAAATCACACCAAAACAAGCAGACCGCTATTGGTCGTACATTAACTCAAATGGTTTCAGTGGCTATAGTACCGCAAATGTACTGGATTCGGACGGATTTCCAACAGGTGCCACGAGAACATATAAGTCTTTTACGCTGACTGACGGAAAACTTGAAATCAACTCCGAATGGTACGGCAAAACAGTTTACTTCCGTTATCACAACAGCAATATTGTAGGTAACACTGCTACTGGTGCAGCGGTATCTATCCCTGCATCTGGTCGAGGCACTTCCTACAAAGATGCTGTTCAGGTTCTGTTCTGCTATACTGTTGAAGAGAACGGTGTGACACTGCCTCTGACTATCAAGTCTTACGTACAACAGGCTACCAGCAATGGTTACACTCAGAACGGCATGGCTCACATTACTTTGAATACGGTTTCTTGCAACGATTTCAATATTGACCCTGACCGTTATTTAAAGGATGCAGAGGGAAATTATCGCGTAGATTCGGTATATTATGGCACTTGCTACTACTCGGAACCGGATTTGTCTGGTAAAGGCTATTATGCTTTGAAGAACTATATCGGCAATGGTTACGGCTTTGGTATTGGTCACGATACCATGTACGCCTATGCCGGTGCCTGGTTCGATGCATACGGCGGTGGTGCAGGCTATCCGAACAACGTCTATGACGAAAGAAAGATTGACCCGAACGATACAGCTACCCGCTATTACAATGTAAACAGCTGGACTGTTAGCGGCGGCCACTGGAACATGAATGCGCTGATGGGCGAAAACAATTCCAACACCCTCGTCGGTTCCGGCTATTACTCCGCAAGCGATGAAGCGTATTTCGGCTGGATTGTTGACCCGCTGACTGTGCCTTCCGCTATCATGTCTTCCGGTGGTTCGCATGGACCGTTCTTGAAGACGACAATCTACGGTGGTCGTAGCCTTCGTATTCGTGCAAACGGCGGATATACCTATGAAGAGGCTATGGTTAACCCTGACATCAAACACCGTACACCGACTAACTGGCCTTATAAGTTCAGTGTGGGGCAGACAATTCCTGCCGCTCTGACACACAGTAATGGTCAGGTCGCATTCGACGATATCTGGGTTCAGTACAACGGCTGCGCATCCGATTTCACAAATGCTGGCCTTGGTAAGCTGTATGAGCCTACCGTCGATGGACGCAGCGGCACCAACAACTTCTATCTGGCTGGTTCCGGCAACTTTGTTATGAACCAGATTGGTCACTTGCCGATTGAAACGATTGGTGGCCATAAGTTGAATGCTGCAACAACCGAGGAGATGCAGCTTTGCGTCAACACCCTGATGTGGATTTCTCAGCGCAAGCAGTGTGAAGTCTGTGCCGCTGACCAAGCCGACCAGCAGATGACGCACTTCGTCCATCGTGTCAATGCAGCAAACGCCAAGAAGATTCTGACGGCTCTCGCCAACGGCGGAAGCTACTGGTATCCTCTGAGCGATTGCTACGAACTGATGGAAGACCTCGACCTGACGAAGCTGGGCTTTGATTCCACGACTTGGAAGCCCATCAAGAACTTCACAGGTCACTGGAACAGCAAATACTTCGATGTAAAAGTTCCCAAAGACGGTGCTCTGTTCGATAACACCACCGGTGATTTGGGTGCATATCGTACCGGAGACGGCAACGACTGGAACCTTGGTACTGATAGACTGAAAGGCTGGGACACTGTCTTTAAGGACAGCGGTAACAGCTCTCCGTCCGTTCGTACCACCGGTATCGCTCGTATCTACGGCAAGCTGAGCGACGCAAAGTTGTTCAATGATGGTCAGGTTCACGAGGGATATACCGTTCATATCCGGTACGAGGACAACACTGCGTTGCTGCAGGAAGGCGACGATTTCAGCTGTGTAGTCAACAACGTAGACCAGTATTGTATTTCTAACCTGCCCTGTATCTATGTAGGCGGTAAAACGATTCTTCGTGCCCGCGTATATGACAAGGCTGGCAATGAGGTCACCAAATACGGTCCTATCGTTGCAAAGGTTCCTCCTCATTTCTGGAACGACTGCGAAACGGTTCCTCTGGAACTGCTGACAATCGAAGCAACACCTATTGAGAACTACCGTTACTGGGAAGGCGAGACCACCAAGGTTCTCGAAGGTTCCGGTATCATCTACAATCAGCCCATCAGCAATGAATCCGTAACATGGTATTACCGCGTGGTTGACCTGCGCAATACTAGTAATGCTCTGAGCGACTGGGTCAAGATTGGTCATTACGGTCAGTTCACTACCGAAGACGGTGCCGTAACAGGTATCATCAAAACGCCGGTATTCCACGACGGCAATGATGGTGTATACAATTACCCGCACAGTTCCGTGGATGTACAGCTGCAAATGCTGGCATATACAGGAAACGCTATTCAGCTTCGTACAGACTACGAGGTTGAGGGTAAGACTTATTCTACCATCGACCCCGGTGTAATCACTCCGGAAGCTTCCGGTATCATTCAAATCGAAGAGCGCCCCATGTCCATGACGCAGGCACCGAATCAGCGTGTTATGACTCAGGACGAAGCCACCTTCGTGTTTGAAACAGATTACTGGAAGGGCCTTGATGATAAGGGCTACAGCTACGATGTTCAGTACAAAGACCCCTATGATGACGATTGGCAGACTCTTGCCACATCCGTCACATTCGGCGGTACTTATACACTGAATACCGTAGATAATAGTCAGGTAAACAAGGTTGACATCGAAGCACATACGGTCGATACCCTCGCAAAGGGGAAAGAGACCGCAAGTATGATTCATGACAACAAATGGCTGCCTGCTGATTTCTGGCGTCCTGATGGTTTCACTGACCAGCAGTGTGCTCAGAAACACACTACTATCACCCTTACCCTGCACGCGGCAGATTACAACTGGTCCGGATATTATTTCCGTATCGTTGCAAGCTATCGCTTTAACGAAAAGAGAACCAAGGTCGAGAACTCCTACAGCGCAATCGGCGATGCTGACAACGCAGGATTCGACACTTCCCGTTATGGCCTGTTGCAGGTCGATGCACCTTTCGTTTCCGCAACTATGCTGGAAGCCCGTGCATTGATGATGCAGGAGCACAACAGCGAGGGAGATGCGACTGGCGATTTTGGTCAGAATTACTGGTCTGTTGAGACAACGCAAGACCAAGTGGATAACTGGAATGCCAGCAGAGGCGATTCTAATAACCCGTTGATTTCTGATAAGAACGTGGCCGTTTATACAACGACTATCACATTCTCTCCCAGCAAATTGACAGAATCCGGAAACCGTATCCTTATCCCTGTATTGCAGTGGGGCTTCCAAGACGACCTGAATTCGGAATCTACCGATTATAAGCCCGTTATTGACCCTATCAATATCAACGGATACGCTAACAACGGTAACGGTTTGACTACCGAAAACTACAAAGACTGGGCAAATATCGTCAAAACCAGATACGACATCAATACAGATGACAGTTCTGTGATGAAGCAGGTCGTGGACGCAATCGAAACTGAGCATTCCGGTTCTCCGTTCGGCAAGTTCACCGCCTACATCACCATTGATGATATCAAACCTGTTGAGGATACGATGTTGAATGGTCAGCCGTTTGACATCAACAGTGCATATGCTAAGTGGAGCATTACCACGAGCCTGCACATTGAATCCGCAACGAACCCGATGGACTTCGGTACTGAGCACTTCTATTTCCAGTGCAAGCCGTATCTGGAATACATTCGCGGCTACAACAGCACGAAACTGAAGAGTCAGACCATCACAAATACCCTTGCTCATAACTTTGACTATGTGAACGGCGGTATCGATGAAGATAACACCGACACTGGTGCAGAGTTGTGGCTGGATTACAATATCAGTATCCATGCAAACGAGCGCAATCTTGTTAGTTGCGGCGTTGATAAGCACTCTATTTTCATGTATCCCGAACTGACAATTGAAGCGCCTAATGGACTTCGGTACATTATGTCCCGCTATCAGATTGTGAATGAGTTCCCGTATGGCAAGCACAGAGACACTTCTCGTACTGTGTTTAACCAGAGTGACCATCTGAGCGTCAATCTCGGTACTCAGTATCGTGGACAAATGACAACCGTTACTCGTTATGACATGAACGGCAATCCTTCTCAGATTGATGTTCAGGGCAAGACGATGGCTGAACTTGGCATTTCCCTCGATGAACGCGGATATCTGGACAAGAACAACGAGGACTATGCGCCTTATCTGGACCACGGCTATGCATTATGGTCCGATTATTCTTACCCGAAGGAAATCTGGCAATGGTTCTGGCGCAATGCTATCCAGTATCATTGCTACGACATGGAAGAGTTTGACGGCACCAACGAACAGGTTTTCTTCTACATCGATGAAAAGAATGTTCGTGCGGCCGACAAGTCCTTCAAAGCCAATGACGGAAACAATCCCACTTCTTCTTGGACTGCTCCGTTCGATGCAACCTATCAGATTGACCTGTGGGGTGCTGGCGGCGGCAATGCAAGTATGACAGATGGTATCAGCGGCAACTCCGGCAGCCACACCATTATCACAGCAGACATTAAGGAAGGCACGACCCTCTACTTTGTCGCTGGCGGTGCAGGCGGTGGCGGTTCCGGTGGTGGTTCCGGTGGTGGTTCTACCGGCAGTGGTTCCGGTGGTTCCGGTGGCTATAACGGCGGTGGTTCCGGTGGTGTCGGCGCAGTGTTCTATGACTGCTATAAAGGGGGAGGCGACCCTGACCACAGCTACCACAGCAATTCTCCCATAGGCTTTGGCGGCGGCGGTGGTGCTACAACGGTTGCATTCGGCCTTATTGGTGACGGACAGCTGAAGAACTACGGTGACGGCTCGTCGATGTTCGGCGTTGCTGGCGGCGGTTCCGGTGCTGCAATTATCTCCGGCAATGGATACACCGAGCGTGGTGTCGGCGGTTCTGGTTCAGACTACAGTGGTCAGCGTTATCACTGTGCATTAAAGGAAGACAAGGTCTTCAGCGATGGCTACGAATACCATCATGGCGATATCTGTGGCTGGACTTACAGTGGCACCCACAGCAGTGATATCAAAATGCAGCGAGAAGACGAGGAAGGCTACAACAACACCCTGCACGAAAACGGTGGCGGTTCTGGTTGGCAGTCTGCTTCTACCGATGGTGCATTGCGTGGTTCTTCTTATGCCGCTTCTGTTGGTGAAAACCTTGACAACGGCAACATCATCATTAAAGCAAACGTCACTGGTGCAAACCAGCTGAATGACGGTGCCGGTTCCGGTATTGGTCAGGCTGGTCGTGCAAAAATCAAGGTCGTTGACCTGAACAAGCGTCTGTATCGTCGCGTTGGCAAGAACGCAATGGATATTGGCTTCGAGGATGCAAACGAATGCACTCCTACTCGTGCCAAGGTCATGCTGACTGTTGCTAACAAGATGTACGACGGCAACCAGTTGACTGTTACCGCACACGTTGTATGGGACGGCGATACCGATGCAGGCATCAACGAACAGGAAGTCCTGCGCGGTGTAAACATCATCTATTCGAACAACGAATCTCCCAACATCACATATCCTACCAACGCTACTACCGATAGCAAGAAGAAGCCTCTCGTTCGTACCGGTTCCTACACTGCTACGGCAACCTACACGGGCAAGTACGAAGTTACTTTCTGCTGGGAGAACACGAAACCCGGCAAGACTTATGTAGTCCGTGGCGAAAGCACTACACCTGATGAATATGTATCCGGCAACGGTAATGTCGTATACTTCGATATTTATCCGCGCCCGCTGCATCTTTACAGCTATGACAACAATAAGATTTACGACAATATCAGCACCGCAAAGGTATCTGATATTAAAATCAAAGCAGCAACTGCTGATTCCGGTATTGTTCACGGCGATACTGTCGCGCTGAACAGCACACTGGCTTACGGCTATTATTGCGAAAACTATGCTCCTGAGGACTTCGCAAAGACGAGTTTCAGAGAGTCCATCCATACGGGTCTGCACAGTATCAAGACCGTTACGATTCTTGAACTGATTAACAACCCGTTCGACAACTATTATATTGCAAGTGAAGATTTCACTGGTACCATCAATCCTCGTCCTCTGTATGTTCACAGTCAGTATCATGATGTGAATAAATACAAGTGGAACTACGATGGTAACTCCAATGATATCGGAAACGGCAAGTATCTGACCGACACGACTGTCTACGATAATCAGAATGTGACTATCGAGCAGGCATATGAAATGATTCTTGCTGGTAAACAGGAAAACATCGATATTACCCGCTATACCAAGACCGAACAGGATAACTACCAGAACACGGTAGTGAATCCGAACAACATCAAGGTATATGATTCCTACTACAACGCCAATATTGGTGAAGAAGGACAGGGAAATATCTATATTGATAATATCACCAACTACGATTCCGTTGAACTGAATGCTCAGACCTATGTTGGTTCTTATGCTGACAGTAATGCTGGCGAGCAGCTGACCGGGTATGATGCAAACGGCGACAATGGTGTCATCAAGGAAGACCGTTACAATGGTCTTTCGACGAATACGATTCGCCATCTGCCGTATTCTGTAAAGTACAGCTACAGCACGACCACCCCGCAGGTTGGTCAGAAGATGACTGTTACGATTGCAGTTACGAACAAGGATACCGGATATGGTCTGGCCGCGCAGAACAACTATGTTGCTCCTGTTGCTATCCAGAACCTGCGTCTCAAGAGCAGATTTGCAGGCAATGGCCCCATCACTCTGAAATCCACCAATGGCATTCGTATGAACCAGCAGGGCACAGAGTTCTACATTGACACGATTCCGGTTGGCGGCACCGTAAACATCGTATTCGAGTACACTGTACAGGATATCGATGATACGAACGCGCTGGTGCGTGACATTGAACAGAACAATGAAATGTACCTTGTGAACAATAACTACAACGACTACTATATCGCAGACAAGACTTTCAGCGGTGGTATTTACCGTACGACGCTGCGTGCGCAGGTCAAGAGCGTAAGCACCACTTATGGACATGGCTTCAAGAATATCAAACTTCCGTATGCAGACGATGTCTACTACTGGAATAAGGGTTCTGACAGCTGGCTGACCATGGAAGGTCTGGTCGAAGACCATAAGACCGCTTCTTCGGACGACGAAAAACTCGACCTGAAAGCGAAAAAGACAAACAATTATCAGAGTAAATTCGTATACAATGTAGTACCGAGTGAGACGACGGATGCTGGTTCTTACCCTGTATCTTATATTGGTCTGAACGAGTTCAACTATGATGTATTGAAGAACTATGTTGTCACGGAAGACCCCGGCTCTATCGAGGTCAAGCCCCGCAAGATTATGATTTCCGTTGACGAAAGCCAGAAGATTTACGGTACAACGAACCCGTTCTTCAACTCCACATTCAAGGTTCTTGGCACAGATGACCAAGGCCATGAACTGGATGTTTCGGACGAGAACAACTGGACCGTTCTGGGCGATGACGCTACCGTTGATTACAACAACATGCATCTGATTGGTAATGATACCATCGGTAATGTGGTTGAAGTCGTAAACGGCGCTTCCCGAACTGCTCTGGCATTCAAGAATGGCACTTCTAATCTGCCTTATCTGACAACCGCTACACAGAGCAGTGATGTAATCTATCAGACGGATGTTCCCGAAGAAGAATGCGCTTACTGCTTGGAGAAATACAACGAAATGCACAAGGGTCATGAGCATTATCATGACGATGACCATCCGCATACCCATGTTCCCGTAAACGGATACCCTGTATCCGTGAACGAAAACACCGGTTACGGCAACACTCTTGGCATCAAGACCGTCACGAATAGTGAAGGACAGGTAGTTTCCAACTACGAACTCGTTTACGAGTCCAATGTTCTGAAAGTACATCCTCGTCTGATTCGCATTGCGGCTTTGGATGCAACGAAGGCATACGGCGGCACGGAACCCGCATTGAAGTGGACTGTCGATGGCGAAATCATTAAGCCTACCAGCGAAATGCTCGGCATCAAGGCAGTTCGTGACAGCGGCGAGAATGTCCGTGACGAAGGCTATACCATCCGTATCTCTTACGAAAAGAGCACAGCAAGCAACTATATCGTCGAAACGAACGACGCCAAGATGACTATTACGCCTGTCCCGCTGACAATCGTATTCGGTAATCAGGAGCGTTACTACGGCGAAGATAACAAAAATGACTACACGCTGACCGTTGTTGGTTTGAAGCACGGCGATACTGCTGATGTTGCTTTGAAGAATAACGATGGCGCAACCGCAAAGGTTCTTGAAACCGCAAAGAATGCTCTGAGCGATTACATCAACCTGACCTACAATAAGTACACCGATGTTGGTTCCAATTACCTGTATGGCGATAAGAGTTACTGCGAAGAGCATACGATTCTCGTACCTCGTGAAAACGCAGATGGCGGTTATAACTATACGATTGCGAACTACACGCCCGGTGTTCTGACTATCAAGCCTCGTCCGATGCTGCTGGAAGTCACTGGTTGGCAGAAGGAACTGGGCGATGCTGATAAGGTTCAGGACTTCACCCTGACCGATATGATTACCCATAATTCCGTAAATGGTCAGCAGAAGCTCGGCGCAGGCAGCCGCATCACGGATGCAAGCGTTGTTGTGAACCCCGATAAGGTTCCCATCGTCTTCAATCTGGTCCGTGCAGAGGGTGAGGAAGTCGGTTCTTATCCCGTCTACTCCACGCCGCAGGACCGTCAGATTGGAAACCTCGCGGCAAACGACCAGAAACAGCTTGAACTGGATAACCCGAACTACGACTTTGAATATCGTTACGCAAACGACCTCATTGTCAAGCGTCAGGGTCTGATGATTACCGTGGATGATAAGGTTCGCTATTACGGCGACCGTGTCAACCGCTTCTACGATGGTTCTACCGATTACACCTATCATGTGTTTAAGGTAGAAAACGGCGAGGCTGTTGAAATCACGGCAGAAGAGGCAGGACTCAATACCTCCACCTTCACCTTCACGCATCTGGATACGCAGACCAGTTCCAGCGGAACATACAAGGATTGCATCAGCCTGTCCGGTGTCCACAGCACCATCTATGATGATGACGATATCACGATTACCGCTGGCAATCTGACTATCATTCCTCGCCCCGTTTCCGTTATTGCTGCGGATAACACCAAGGTTTACGGCGATGCTGACCCCGAATTGAAGTACACGCTCCATGACGGTGTCCGTGGCGAAGATGGCAACTACTACATCGAGTACGCAAACGGTCCCGTTCTCACCGAGAAGGAAGGCGCGGATGTGCCTGTCCAGCCCGGCGACCTCGAAGGTACTGGCGTGACTCGTGAACCCGGTGAGGATGTCTGGACTGGCGAGCATTCGTTCGGCAAGGCTTACGCCATCAACGCCAACGATATCAGCCCTGTCAGCAAGGATGGCATCACCAACTACGTTATTACCATGGAGAATGGCAACTTTACGATTACTCCGGCTGAGCTGGTTGTTACCGTAAAGGGTGGCTATTCCAAGACCTATGGCGAAGAGAATCCCGCATTTGATGCCGATATTACCGGCTTCAAGCGTGATGATACGAAGGAAACCGTTCTGAACGGTGAACTTGGCTTCGCTACTCTGTGCTTCGACCTGTCTGACGCTGGCAAGTACATCGTAACTGCTGGCAACAACAACGAGGATGCGGTGAACCCGGATTGCGTTGTTCTGGAAGACGGTGAAGAGCATATCGGCTCCACTTTCGAAGTCAAGAGCAACACAAACTTCGAGAAGAACTATGTTATCCGCTATGTCAATGGCGATATCACTGTCAACCCGAAGGAACTGATTGTTCGCATTGACCATAAGGTCAAGACCTACGGCACTGCTGACCCGGCATTTACCTTCCATTACGAAGACAATGCTGGCAATGTGATTGGCCTGATTGACCCCGAAAACAGCCCGCTGAATGTTGAGTTGTACCGCACCAAGGGTGAGAATGTTGTGCGCGGCGATGTCACTGCAGCAGATTCTCTCAATAAGTGGGGAACTACCCTCTATGATGGTGATTACCTCATTTCCGCAAAGTACGATACAAACAACAAGAACTATGCCGTTACCGTATACGATGGTTCTCTGAAAATCATCCCCGCAACGCTCACTGTTACGGTCGATGGCGGATACAAGACCACCTACGGCGATGAGATTCCCGAATTCACTTATTCCATCACAGGTTTTGTCGGTCGTGACGTTAAGGACGAAACAGGTACCGGTATCAAGGACGATGAATCCAAGGTTTCCGGCACTGCTACAATGTACTGCAACGATAACGCTGGCAATCCCGTAACGAATAAGACGAAAGTTGGTAATTATCCCATCAACTACGATAGACAGCAGTTGGTTGCTGACAACAGCAATTACAAGTTTATCTATGTTGGCGGTGACCTGACGATTGGTAAGAAACCTATCCATGTGAAGGCAGATGACCAGCAGAAGGTTTACGGAGAGAAAGACCCTGACCCGCTGACTTGGACGATTACTGACCCCGAAGAACTGGTCAATCCCGGTGACGAAGACTTCTTCGATATCACCACAAAGCGTCCCGGCGCTGATACTGATGACGGTGAGCAGGTAGGCAAGTATCCCATCACCATTGATGGCACTGACCCGTCCGGCAACTACGAAATCATTACCACTCCCGGAACTCTGACTATTGTTCCTGCAACCATCGTTGTTACAGTTATTGACGACGAAAAGTATTTCGGCGAAGATAACCCGACACCCAACGTAACCATTACCGGCTATAAGCGCGGTGATACCATCGATGATATCGGTGGTAAAGATGCGCTCAAGACCAAGACTGATGCAGAGAAGTGGTGCCCTGTTGGTGAATATCCTGTATCTGCCAAGGATTCTACTTTCCATAACCCGAACTACGATTTCGTTTACATCGATGGTAAGCTGACCGTCAAACCCTTGATTATTAACATCAAGGCAGAAGACGACCGCAAGACCTACGGTGATAACGACCCCGATAAGTTCAATGTTTCCTATACGCTCACGAACGAGAAAGATGAGCCTTACACTCCGGATAAGGACCTGCGCGATTATATCGACCGTGCCCTGAATCTGGATGCAACTCGTGTTCCGGGTGAGAATGTTCGTACCGAGAACCCCGGCTATTCCATTGTTCCTACCTATACAGAGGTAGATAATATTGAGATTGGCACAGTAACTCCCGGACATTTCTTCATTGACCCGCGTGAGGTAACCATTACTGCAAACTCCGCAGAAAAGGTATATGACGGCACTCCGTTGACGGAACCCGGCTATACCTACGCTCCGGAACTCGTAGATAACGACCTGCTTGGCATTCACGATAAGATGGATTCTGTGACCGTAACCGGTTCTCAGACCGAAGTGGGTTCCAGCAAGAACATTCCCAGCGATGCAGTTATCATCAACACAGAAGATGGCAGCGGCAGCAATGCCAACTACATCATCAAGTATGTGGATGGTACTCTGACCGTTCGCGATAAGGAAATTGTCTCTATCGAGAAATCTGCTGACCGTGAACGCGCTACGGATTACGATGTGATTCGCTACACGATTACCGTTACGAACGCGACCAGTCATGACCTGCACAACGTCATCGTGAAAGATACCAACAACTTCGTTGGTGTTCCTGTCCTGTCTCAGGCAAACGGTGTGACTTATGATGCAGAGAAGGGCGAGTTCGTCATCGCAGAGATTTCCCATCTGCGCGATGAAACCCATACCAATGCCGTAACGTTCACCTATACCTACACGGTAGACCCGACCGACCACGGCACCAACAACAACGATATCCTCGAAAACAACGCCAAGATTACCGATATGAAGGTAGTCGAGAGCTATACTGAGAATCCTGATGGCAGCACCACTCCGAACTATACCGAGCCTAACAAGGATTGGTTGGTCGAGACTCCTGATGTTGATGTGGAAATCATCCGTCAGAATCTGACCATCGAAAAGAGTGCTGATAAGACTGAGGCTGGCGTAGGTGATGTCGTCACTTACACGCTGAAAGTCACCAATACGGGCAACACGAAGCTTGAAAATGTTGTCGTAAAGGATACGAACAACTTCATGGGCGAGCCTGTCGAGAACACGAAGCTCCACTTCGGCTATCGTGTCAACGATGATGGAACATGGACAATCACCAGCCTTGGCGTTGGTAAGTCCGTAACCATCACCTATAAGTACACGGTTGTTGCAGATGACCTCGCAAACGGCAAGCTGGATAACATTGCTACCGCAACGATTCCTGCTCGCGAAGACCCGACTATTCCTGAGAAACCTGTCGATTCCAACGAAGTAATCGTGCCGCTGTACTACAAGCACCTGACGATTGTCAAGTCTGCTGACCGCGACCACGCTTATCCCGGCGAAGTCGTCAAGTATCAGGTCACTGTCACGAACGACGGCACTGTCGATATGACGAATGTTACCGTCTCCGATAACACCAATGCTCTGGGTATGTTTATCGTCTCTACTGGCGACGGATATACCTATAATCCCGAAACCAGATTGTTCACCATTCCTGCTCTGAATGTCGGTGATTCCGTTACTCTGAATTACCTGTATATTGTGCAGAACGGTGACCCCGAAACGATTATCAACGTAGCTACTGCTCACGCTCCCAAGAATCCCGATACTGAGATTCCGGGTGACAAGGACATCGAAGAACCTTCTAAGCCTGTTGAGGTTGATGTGCTCCATGATGAACTGACCATCGTAAAGAACGCTGACAAGAGCTTCGTTGATATGAACGGCAATGACACGACCGTAACCTATACTCTGACCGTCAAGAACAGCGGCAATACCAAGCTGACGAATGTTATCGTTACCGATACATCCAACGGCAACGGCACTGTCGAGTACACTGGCGATTTGATGTATGACGGAAACGGCAAGTGGATGATTCCTGAGCTGAACGCAGGCGATTCCGTTGAAATCACTTATGTCTATACTGCTGTGGCAGAGGACATGAACCTCGATAACGGTAACATCGTGAATACGGCTGTTGCTGAGGGCAAGAACCCCGACAACAAGACTGTTACGAGCGACCCCGATACTGAGACTGTCCATGTAGGCGAAGTGCCTGACCGCGACATTCGCGTTGTGAAGACTTCTCTTGAATCCAGTGTGATGATTGGCGATACCATTCACTACACCATTACCGTTACGAATAACGGCACAATGACTGCTCAGAATGTAGTTGTACGCGACTTCAATGACGGCATTGGCGAAATCAATGCTGCAAGTTCCGACAAGTATACCTATGACGCAGCGACTCATTCCTTCACCATCGCAGAGATTGCGGCTGGTGAGGTCGTTGAGATTCCTGTCACCTATACCGTACAGGAAAGCGACAAGGGCACCGTAAACAATGCTGCTGTCGAGATTCCGGAAGTTCCCGAAATCGAGAAGAAGGCAGATAAACAGACCGTAGTGGTTGGCGAGGTGGTGACTTACACCATTACCGTTACCAATACGACTAACGAGACCAAGACGAATGTTGAGGTCAAGGATACAAACAACTTCACGGGCGTTATCGCGCCTGCCGAAAACACTGATGTTGTAAGCTATATTGGCGACAAGGTATGGAATATTTCTTCTATCGGCGCTGGTGAGAGCGTAGACATTGTCTACACCTACACGGTAATGAATGAAGATGCCCCCAATACCATGCTTGTCAATAACGCCGAAATGACATATGTGACGGATTCTGGCAAGGTAAAGATTCCTTCCAATGAGGTTGATATCCCTGTCATCCCCGAAACTCCCACGCCGGAACATGTCGGACCCACCGTTGTGAAACAGGCAGACAAGGCCATTGCAAACATCGGCGATACGGTGCATTACACCGTCGTCATGCACAACAATGACACTGTTGATTATGTGAATGCAGCGCTGCACGACAAGAACAACTTCAACGGCGTTATCACGAATGTCAAGAACGGCACTCTGGAATCTGCATCTGCCGGTTCCGCAGTCATCAAGGTCGGCACTATTCCGGCTGGCAAGACTGTCACGGTAGAATATGATTACATTGTGCTGAACACAGATGCCGGTAAGGGTCAGGATACTTACAACGAATTGAAGAATGTGGCTACGCTGCATTACTGGTTCGCTGACGAAGACCAGACTCCTGAGAATGAAAAGACGAAGCCTTCTAACGAGGTCACCGTCAAGGTTCCCGGCAGTGATGTACCTGTTCCTGTCAATCCGCCCGAGGGCAAGTTGAAAGTCGAGAAATTCGTAGACAAGAAGAGTGCTTCTGTTGGCGATATGCTGCATTACACCGTTAAGGTATCTAATGTTGGCGATGGCGAACTGAAAAATATTCTGGTCGAAGACTTCTTCGATGGACACGGTAAACTCAACTACATCCCGGCTGTCGGTGTTGTAGTGAACGGTGATGGCACTTACACCATCAACAAACTGCCTGCCGGTACATTCATGGAGCTCCGCTTCACCTATGTTATCGTGGAAGGCGATGAGCCTGAGGTCCTGAACGCCGCTGTCGTCACGACACCGCCCGTTGACCCACCGCTCGAACCCACCAAGACGGCTGACAAGAAGTTCGCATTTGTCGATGAAATCGTGACTTACACCATCAGCGTGTATAACCCCGATACCAAGGCAAAGACGAATGTCACTGTCAAGGATACCAATAACTTTGTTGGCAGCATCAATGCCGCCAATACAGACAAGTACACCTATAACGGCGATAACACTTGGACGATTCCGGAAATCGGAGCAGGGGAGACCATCGACATTACCTATACCTACACGGTACAGAGCAATGATGAGAAGCTCCTTGAGAACAAGGCTGATGTGACGTATTCCGAGAACGGCGATACCGTGAAACTTGATACGCCGACTGTCGATGTGGTCGTACCCGATAAGGGCACTGTCTCCATCCACAAGGAAGCGGACAAGAAGATGGCTAAGCCGGGTGAGGTCGTTACCTACAATGTCACCGTTACCAACAACAAGGGCTTCGATGTTCACGATGTTGTAGTAACTGATGCTAATAACTTCGCTGGTGAAATCACTGGCGTTGACGGCGCAGATTACACCTTCGAGAACGGCGAGTTCCATATCGCTGAGATTGCCGCAGGCGCTTCGGTCACTCTGACCTACACCTACACGGTTGAAATTGGTGATGTGCCTACTCAGATTCTGGAAAACATCGCTACGGCTGATGTTCCCGGAACGAACCCCGAAGACCCGAACAACCCCGGTCACGGTAAAGACCCGAACAAGCCTATCGATAACGATGAGAAGATTCCTTCGAATCCTGTCGATGTTGAGGTTCCGGGTTCCGAGACTGAAACCAAGATTCCTGACCTTGTTCTGACGAAGAGTGTAGACAAGAGTGAAGCCGCTGTCGGTGATACTCTGAACTACACGATTACTGTCAAGAACAACGGCAAGGGCGATGCTGAGAATGTCACAGTCAAGGACTTCTTCGACGGCAAGGGCACACTGAACTTCGTGGCTATGGATGGCGTCACCGATAACGGTGATGACACCTACACGATTGCAAGTGTCAAGGCTGGCGAGAGCGTAACGCTTAACTTCACCTATGTGGTGGTTGACGGTGACGCACCTGAGGTTCTGAACGCGGCAGTCATCACAACTCCCGAACCGCCCACGGATATTGTGAAGAGCGCTGACAAGCATATCGCCAAGGTCAATGAGATTGTTACATACACCATCACGGTGAAGAACAATTCCAAGGACACGCTGACGAACCTGCTGGTAAGCGATACGAACAACTTCAAGGGCGAAATCGAAGCCAAGGATGGCAAGGGCTACACCTACAACGGTGATAAGACTTGGACCATCGCAACGCTCGAATCCGGCAAGTCCATCGACATTACCTACACCTATACGATGCAGGCAAGCGATGAAACTGTCATTGAAAACACTGCCGATGTGCGTTATAGCCATAACGGTTCCGACTACGACATTCCGTCCAACCCTGTTGAAGTCGAGAAGCCTAACGATGGTGTCGTTACCATCTTTAAGACTGCCGACAAGACCAAGGCTGAACCGAACGAGGTCGTTACCTATACGGTTACGATTCATAACGGTAAGGATTACGACATCAAGAATGTCCGTCTGACTGACGCGAACAACTTCGCGGGCAAGATTGAAGGCGTAGATGGCGCTGGCTACAAGTTCACCAACGGCGAATTTGTCATTAACAAGATTCCTGCTGGCGGTGACGCAGTGGTCCGTTACACCTACACAGTCCAGATTGCCGATGTTCCGACCAAGATTCTTGAAAACATTGCAACGGCTCATGTCCCCGGCAAGAACCCCGGCGACCCTGACGAGGAGATTCCTTCCAACAAGGTCGATGTTGAGGTTCCCGGTGACGGCACGCATGTTGATGTGCCGGAAGGCAAGCTCGAAATCGTTAAGAGTGTAGATAAGGCAGAAGCCAAGGTTGGCGATACGCTGAACTACACGATTACGCTGACGAATGTTGGCGGACAGGCAGTCAAGAACGCTGTCGTCAAGGATTTCTTTGACGGTAACGGTGTCCTGAACTTCGTTCCGATGGACGGTGTGACGGATAACGGTGATTACACCTACACGGTTGCGAATGTGGAGAAGGGTCAGAGCATTACGCTCCGCTTCACTTACACGGTCGTTGCCGGAGATGCGCCGATGGTCCTGAACGCTGCTGTTGTGAAAGACCCGACTCCTCCCGTTGACATCGAGAAGACCGCAGACAAGCATGTAGCGATGGTCGATGAAGTCGTCAATTACACCATCACGGTGAAGAACACGACTGATAAGACCGTTACCGACCTGCTGGTCAGCGATACCAACAACTTTACAGGTGCAATCACCTCTAAAGACAACGCCAAGTACACCTACAATGGCAACCATACTTGGACTATCCCCAGCATCAAGGCTGGTGAGAGCATCGATATTCTCTACACCTATACGGTGAAGACTACCGACCCCTCTACGCTGGTCAACGAAGCTGATGTTCGCTACACGACCGATGACGGCGAGTATGTCATCAAGGCAGACCCCGTTGAAGTCGTTGTCCCGAAGGATGGCGAAGTTACGATTGTCAAGAGTGGTGACAAGAAGATTGCAGAGCCCGGTGAGGTCGTGACCTACACGGTTACGATTCACAACGGCAAGGCGCATGACATCACCAATGTGGTCGTAAGCGATTCCAACAACTTTGCTGGAACGATTACAGGCTCGAATGGTGTCGGCTACAAGTTCGTTGACGGACACTTTGTAATCGATAAGATTGCTGCTGGTGCAGACGCTGTTCTGACCTACACCTACACGGTGCAGATTGCAGATGTACCCACTCACATTCTGGAAAATGTTGCCACGGCACATGTGCCCGGCACGAATCCGGAAGACCCTGAGAATCCCGGACACGGCAAGGACCCGGATAAACCTATTGACCCCGATACGGACATTCCGTCCAATAAGGTCGAAGTGGAAGTCCCCGGTTCCGAAGTTGAGACCGAGATTCCGGAAATCTCTATTACCAAGTCTGTAGATAAGCCTACTGCCAAGATTGGTGATACGCTAAACTACACCGTCACTGTCAAGAACGGCGGTAACGCGGATGCTGAGAATATCCTGATTAAGGATTTCTTTGACGGAAACGGAACGCTGAACTTCAAGGCCATGGATGGCGTGACAGATAACGGAGACAACACCTACACTATTTCTACGGTCAAGGCAGGGGAGAGCGTAAAACTTCGTTTCAGCTATGTTGTAGTTGAAGGAGACGAACCTCTCGTACTGAACGCCGCAGTAATCAAAGACCCGACACCGCCTGTTGATGTTGAGAAGGAAGCCGACAAGCACATTGCGATGGTAGACGAGATTGTGACCTACACGATTTCCGTGAAGAACACCACTTCTGAGCCTGTTGACAATGTAACTGTCACCGATACTAACAACTTCAAGGGCGAAATTAAGGCCGAAAACGCTGACAAGTACACTTACAATGGCAATAAGACATGGACTATTCCGACTATTGCCGCTGGCGAGACCATCCATATCACCTACACCTATACGATGCAGGCTGAGGATGCCACCGTCATCGAAAACATTGCAAATGTGACTTACAGCAAGGATGGCACAGATTACAATATCCCCTCTAACCCCGTCGATGTCGAGAAGCCCGATGATGGTGTTGTCACCATCCGCAAGGCTGCAGATAAGACAAAGGCTGAGCCGGGCGAGGTTGTAACCTATACCGTCACGGTTCATAACGGAAAGAATCACGACATCGAAAACGCTCGTCTGACCGACACCAACAACTTTGCTGGCGAAATCGTAAGCGTTGACGGTGCAGATTACACCTTCGAGAACGGCGAATTCACAATCAATAAGATTCCCGCAGGCGGTGATGTGGTTATCCACTACACCTATACGGTTGAAATTGCTGATGTGCCCACGCAGATTCTCGAAAACATTGCAACAATCCATGTTCCCGGCACGAATCCCGAAGACCCGAATAATCCGGGTCACGGCAAAGACCCCGAGAAACCCATTGACCCCGATACGGAGATTCCGTCCAACAAGGTTGATGTGGAAGTTCCCGGCTCTGAAACCGAAACAGAGATTCCTGTAATCGAAATCACCAAGTCCGTTGATAAGGCAGAGGCCAAGGTTGGCGATACGCTCAACTATACGGTTACTGTCGCCAATAAGGGCAAGGCTGATGCGGAAAATGTTGTGGTCGAAGACTTCTTCGATGGCAACGGAACGCTCAACTTTGTGCCCATGGATGGCGTTGCGGATAACGGCGACAACTCCTATACCATCAGCACTGTAAAGGCTGGCGAGAGCGTAACGCTTAACTTTACCTATGTGGTAGTTACCGCTGATGCTCCTAAGGTCCTGAACGCTGCTGTTGTGAAAGACCCGACACCGCCTATCGATGTTGAAAAGGATGCCGATAAGTATATTGCCAAGGCAACGGATGTTGTGACCTACACCATTACGGTGAAGAATACGACAGACGAAACCGTAAACGATATCACTGTCGCAGACCATAACAACTTTGCGGGTGATGTTACGGCTGAGAGTTCTAACCGCTATACCTATAACGGAGACGGTACTTGGACTATCGGTTATCTGGATGCCGGTGAGGCTCTTGATATCGTTTATACCTATACGGTAGAGACGACCGATGAGAGCGTTATGGAAAATACCGCAACCATTAAGTACACGCACGATGGCGAGCAGTATAATATCCCGTCCAATACAGTCGATGTGAAGAAGCCTGATGATGGCGTTGTCACCATCTGGAAGTCTGCAAACAAGACTGTCGCAAAGCCGGGTGAGACTGTCACCTATACCGTAACGGTACACAATGGTAAAGACCACGATATTCAGAATGCTGCTCTGACTGATGAGAATAACTTCTCCGGAAGCATTTTCGCAGTGGATGGCGCTGGTTATCACTATGAGAATGGTGTATTCACCATCGACACGATTCCTGCTGGCGGCGATGTGGTTGTCCACTACGCTTATACTGTCGGTATCGCCGATGTGACTACGCACATTCTTGAAAACGTAGCGACGATTCATGTTCCCGGCACGAACCCTGAAGACCCGGAGAATCCCGGACAGGGTAAAGACCCGACGAAACCGATTGACCCTGATACGGATATTCCGTCCAACAAGGTCGATGTGGAAGTTCCGGGTTCCGGCACGGAAACTGACATCCCGCTGGAAAAGAGCCTCACGATTGTGAAGAGTGCTGACAAGACGAAAGTCAATGTCGGTGAAACCATCAATTATCGTGTGGTAGTAACCAATACCGGTGAAGTAGACCTTGTCAATGTAACCGTAAAGGACAACAATGACGGCGCAAGCCATATTGAAGCCCAGAACGGTGATGGATATACTTACAATAGCGCAACGACAACGTTCACTATTGCTCGTATCCCTGTTGGCGAATCCTTCACTCTGACCTATTCTTATGTTGCCGTTGACGCGGATGCCGGACACGATGTCATTAACGTGGCTGTCGCTAAGGCTCCGGGTCAGAATCCCGAAGACCCCGAGAATCCGGGTCATGGTAAGGACCCGTCCAAGCCGATTGATGAAGATGTAGAGAAACCTTCCAACGAGGTGAAAGTCCCTGTTGTGAAGCCCTCTACTCCCACAACGCCTGACGAGCCTAAACCGACTCCGACTCCCGACAACCCGAAGCCTACTCCGACCCCTGTTCCTACTGAGAAGCCCAAGACCCCGCCGATTGGCTGGCTCGATATCTTCAAGGTAGACGGCAAACCCTTCTCCCTCTTCTCTATCTTCACGAGCAACAAGAAGACGGGTATCGGATTTGCACAGAGCATTGTTGGTCTGGTAGCAATGGTTGGCATTGGCGTCGCTGCTCTGGTGGTAGTAAACCACAAGCGCAAGAAGGACGAAAACGACAACAAAGATAACCATAAGGATGATTCCGCTGAATAAGCGGTAAAACAATAGAGCGGTGGTTCGAAAGAGCTGCCGCTCTTTTTTTTGCGTAAAAAACTTCTAATTTTCAGAATAATTATTGACCGTTGCTGCAAAGTAAGTAATATAATAGATATAAATACAGCATCAAATTTCTTAGAACAAATAATAGCTATAGTCAAGCAGGTTTTGCGTTAATGTTTCAACCATCCATGTCCATACGAAATATGAGAATGCGTTCATGGGTGGCATTTTTGTGCCAAAATTTTTGATTGACTTTTCTGTCTTTTTGTGGCATATTGTAAATATGCAATTTGATTGCTTGTGTTTTGATATACTTTCTTATCTACAATCGAGGCTGCACACTAGGGAGTAGGTAAGGGTGTATATAAATCCGACTGTGGTAAAACCACAGAACACTCACATTATTAGGAGGGCAACTAACATGCAGAAACCTCGTAAGCGGTTTTTGAGTGCGATTGTCGCCGTAGCAATGTGCCTGTCTCAGTTTGCTCCTGTCACTGCTTATGCAGTGGAGAGCGCGAGTGGAATCACGCAGAGTGAAGAAGCTCCGAAGGAAACTGATGCGCTCAGCACTACGACAACAAACTCCGACTCTTCCGCTACTACTCCCGCGCCGAAAAGCGATGTTACCGACACAGCAAGTTCAGCGTCCAGCGACACTTCTGTGACGAGCGATGTTTCTTCTGAGGCTACAAGTCAGGCGGGGTCTGAAACGACCACTGCCTACGCAAACAGTGCTGCCTCTGATACTGGTGCAAGCACCAGCACTTCCAGCGAAGCTTCTACCACTGGCAGCATCAGTGAAGCAGCACAGGCATTTATCGATGCGGCTAACGCCCTTGTAAGCCGTAAAGATGAAATTCTGACTGCTGCAAACAACTTCGGTCTTGCAAGCAAGGCATGGCAGGCTGACAAGGAAAACGCGGTTCTTGATGCGATGGTCACGCGTCGCACTGAGGAACTGGATGCAGTTTATGACTGGGAACCCATTGAGGACATGTATTATTCTCTGAGCGAGGATGAGCAGGTCGCAGAGCCCGTCATGAATGCATACCTTGACATGTCTGACCTGTATATGCAGGTTTGCGACCGTCAGGAAAACCCCGTAGACAACAGCGGTGCCAGCGCGTTTGATGGCGGCGGTTCTACGACTGTCATCGGGGACTATCAGGCAATCACTGCTGCTGAGACTGGTAAGCAGATTGCCGCAGGCACTGGTATTCAGTATACCAAGATTAGCGGTCAGGAGAATGTTATTCGCATTCTGCCTCAGACTGTTACCTACACCTACGGTGACTCTTTCAAGTCTAAGGGTCTGACCATCGAATACAGCACTGCTGATTCCCGTACTTCTCAGGAAGTCGAAAAGGATATTCAGGCAGCTATCGACGGTCTGAGCTTCATCATGTATGCTCCGGCTGACGGCGACGGCCAGAATCCTACAGACATTCATTGCAATGCCGGTACTTATCCGACTTATGTTGATACAGGTGCCACAAGCGTTACTGTGAATGGTCTGAATTACACCATCATTGATGGTTCTAACTTGGATTCTTCCAAGAACATCCGCAATGACACGGGTGTGACTATCAACAAGCGTCAGATTTACATTGTCCCTCATACCACCTATGTTACGAAGGGCAATACCATCAGCCAGATTAACTACACCGTTATGGATACCAATGGTGGTCTGGTTGATGGTGACCTGCTTCCTGCGGATGTTCTGACTACAGAGAGCTTTGATAAGGACACTACCGGTTCTTACAAAATCATCTTAGGTTCCTCCGCAAAGAGCAACACGAACTACAACATCGACATTCAGCCCAATACCGGCGATGTGTATGTTGTCGTTTCTGAAAAGACTCTGACCCTGACTCCTGTATTTGTCTTCAAGGGCAATGATGGCGTACAGACGACCGGCAGCAAAGCCACTCGTCAGTATGGTCAGCAGAATCCTCAGGTTGACTTCGTGATTACCGGCTGGTCTGATACCGATAAGACGAATTTCGAGTATAAGACCAACAACGAGCACAAGTCCAACGCAGTTGCTCTGAAAGAGATGCTTGGTCTGAGCGGTGAACCCACCGTTGTTCTGCCCAGCATCACCTCCGCTCCCGGTGGCTATACTGTTACAATCGGCAATATCCAGACGAATGCGCCTATCAATGGTTATAACATCAACCTTGCTACCGCAACGTTTGAAATTACCAAGCGTAACGTAACCATCACCAACGACCAGATTGATGCCATCTATGGTGAGGCTGAAAAGGGCAAGTCTTCCACCATCACCTTCGACGCTGTTGCTTATAACGGTGCTGCTCAGGCAGTGGCCTCCGATAAGCGTATTGTCGCCGGTTCCGACATCACCGCTGATGACGGTGTGAACAAGCTGGTCAGCATGGTTCTGACAACACAGCGTCAGGATATCGACAATAAGAATGTTGGCGAATATCCGATGACTGTCGAAGTTCCCCCTGCATGCACTGCTTACTATGACGTCAAGGTCATCAACAGCAAGTACATCATCCACCCCGCAATGCTGACTGTCACTCTCGATGACCTGTCCGCAATGTATGGTGCTGCTCGTTCCGGCAAGATTAAATCCATCGAAGGTTTCAAGCTGAACGATACACAGGCAAGCATCGGTTTGACCGAGGACAAGCTTGGCTTTACTATGGTGGATGCGGCTGGCAACAGCGGCACTCCTACAACTGCCAATGTTGGCGAATACACCGTCAGCGCATCTGTGCAGGGTGCTTCTCAGGAGCGTTGGTCTTCTGACTGGGACCCCAATGCCGATGGCAAGAACTACGACCGTTACGATAACTATCTGGTTCGTTTTGTCAACAGCAAGCTGACCGTCACCAAGCGTCCTATCGCCATCAATGTGATGGGTGGTCAGACGAAGGTTTACGGCGACAGTGATGCCAAGGGCGGCGTTGCCTTTACTCTTGACCCCGTCAATGGCAAGGGTGGCCGTGTTGGTTCCGATTTTGCTGGCTGCGTTGTGACTCGTGAGGTCGGCGAGACCGTTGGCTCTTACGCTTACAGCGATGCACAGTTCCAGACTGCTGAAATCGCCAAGAACTACGACATCACCTTCAATGCTCCCGATAAGTACACTATCACCAAGCGTACTCTGACCATCACTGTTCCGAATCGTGAGCGTCTGTATGGTTCCGAGAATCCCAGCGATGCCGACATTACCGGCGCACTGGAATACAAGAACTTCGCAAGCAACGATGAAATCGGCATCCATGATACCGTCGCTTCTCTGGGCGGCACTGTCACCATCAAGTATGGCGTTGACAATACCGTTGGTAAGCTGACTGGTGTCGGTACCTATCCCATTGTTGTTTCCGGTTACACCAACCCCAACTACAACATCGTTTATACCGGCACTTACAGCGATGGTACGAGCGGTACGCTGACTATCAATGCACTGCCTGTCACCATCAAGGGTACCACCAACAGCGTCCGTAAGTACGGCGTTGCCGGTAAGAACACCCCCAGCTATGCGCTGTATGACGAGACCGGTTCTCAGGCTATCAATGTGGTTGACCCGCAGGGCAGCCCGCTGAACATCCACATTGACCTGACCAAGTGGGAAGACCCCACTACGGTTGTCGGCAACTATGAGGCTACCATCTCTTATGATGAGAACCCCAACTACATCGTAACGATTGCTCCGCAGGCCACGTTCCAAGTCACCGAGGCTGATGTCTCTGTCACCTTTAACGCACTGCAGACTACTTACGGTGAGAAGAAGCCCGATACCATCGCCAAGGAAGTTTCCGTCAACGTGAATACCTCCGATGGCACTCAGATTTACCACGATGGCGAAACCGTCAACATCAAGATGGACGGCAAGGATGTTTCTCTGGGTGTTGTTCGTATCGCCGTTGAGGCTACTGCGAACGCTTCTGGTCTGTACGATGCAGGTTCTTACAACCTGACCTTCCGTCTGGATAACCAGCCCGCAAACAGCGTTAAGCTGTCTGAGCCCGATGGCAAGAACATGCTGATTGTTCATCAGATGCCCCTGACCATCACTCCTCGCTATGGCCTGTCTAAGACTTACGGCGAGACTGACCCCAGCTTTGCAGTCAACGATACCTATGTCATCTTCGACTACAATACCACCAGCTTCGCAGAACCCAAGGCCGACTTCGCACAGGCTCGTCTGAGCCGTGAAGCAGGCGAGAACGCTGGCACTTATCCGATTTACAGCGGTAACATCTATGAGCAGACGATGGCAAAGAACTATCGTATCAGCTTCACCAATGATGTTCGCTTCACCATCAATAAGCGTACTGCCGTTATCAACCTGCTCGAAACCGAAAAGACCTATGGTGAGACCCTCACTTCTATGAACGTGAAGGATTACATCAAGGGCGGCACTGGTCTGCTGACTACTACTGATGTTCAGGCAGCAGAAGCCGAAAAGATTCTTAAAGGCATTACCCTGACTTCCGGTGCAACTTCTGCTTCCGCAAGCGTTGGCACTTATGCTCTGAAAGCTATCTACGCACAGCCTGCCAACTACGACCTGACGGTGATTGATTCCACCATCACCATCACTCCTCGTCCCATCACCCTGACTTTCTCCAACTACGAGAAGGATTACGGCGATGCAGACCCCGCATTCTCTTACACCGAGATTTCCGGCAACATTTCCAACGATGGTCTGAAGAAGAATACGCTGGAACTGACTACTGGTGCTCTGAGCGGCTCTGTCACTCGCAAAGCCGGTGAGGATGTCGGTGAATATCCCATCAGCTCCACTCTGTACAACAAGTACGGCAACTACGCCATCACCATCGTGACTGGCTCCGGCACTTCTGTCGATGTTGGTTCTTCCACCACCGAGCCCGAAGCTATGGAAGTTGCTACTCTGACCATCAAGCCCGTTAAGGTCACCTTTACTGTGGCTGGCGGTTACTCCATGATTTATGGCGGCACCGTTCCCACGTTCAGCTACACCGTTACTGGCTTGAAGAACAATGACACCGTTGCTTCCGCATTCACTGGCTCGGTTGTCTACAACATCAAGAATGCTGACGGTTCTCTGTCCGAGATTCCTGCTCGTCCTGCTGCTGGCGATTATGTCATCACCATGAGCGGTCTGGAAAACAAGGGCGCAAAGAACTATGACCCCATCGTCTTTGTCGATGGTTCTCTGCATGTCGATAAGCGCGATGTAATCGTGGTTGTTGACGAAGGCCAGAAGAAGGTCTACGGTGAGGCTGACCCCGCACTGACTTGGACTGCAACTGGCGACGGCGCTTACTATGTAAGCGAGGATGCAGGCGACCTTGCAAATCTGAAGGTTGTTCGTCCTGACGCTGGCACCGATGCTGGTGAAGATGTCGGCAAGCACCCGATGATTATCGAGGGCGATGATGCCAACTTCAACATCACCCGCGTAAACAACACCTTCGAAATCACTCCTGCTACTCTGAATGTCACTCTGGCAGCTCAGAGCAAGATTTACGGCGATGAGAACCCTGTTCTCTCCGGCGATGACCTGATTTTCGATGGATTCGTTGTGAAACCCGTCAAGGGCAACACCACTCCCGATGATGCTGGTGTCCTGAGCATTGCAAACCTGACCTTCAACTTCACCGATGCTGAGGGAGCTCCCGCAACGGTAGCTTCTCACGCTGGTACCGGCAAGGTCGTTCCTGCAAATGTTGAGAATGCCGCAGCAAACAACTACACCTTTGTTTACGCTCCCGTTGATTTTGTTATCGACAAGCGTCCCATCACTGTCACCGCTAAACCCCAGACTTCTATCTATGGCGACGATGTTGCTGTTGAAGATTGGTCTGATTACGGTACCGTGAACGTTCTGGAATACACTGGTGACACTGCCAAGGCAGCTCTGGTCAATGGTGATATTCTGGAAGGCACGAACCTGTGCCTCGTCACTTCTGCAAGCCATGTCGGAGGCTATGACATTGTTCCTTCCTTCTCCGGTCTGGCTCACCGCGTCGGTCAGGCTTCTTATCAGGATTATCTGGTAACTGCTATGAACGGCACTTACACGGTCACTCAGCGTCCTCTGACTTGGACCATCGGCACTGTTGGTTCTGTCTACGGCAATGAAATGGCTGAACTGAGCAATACTCTTACCTATACTGGCGATGCCGATAAGAAGACCATCGTAAATGGCGATGACCTGAAAGCTATTATCAGCATCACTCAGAAGGATGTTGAGAACGCGGTTGCCGAAAAGATTTCCATGAAGTCTGCTGATGGTGCTGCTTCTCTGGTTGCGGAGAGCGTGCCCGAATCTGTCAAGAATTACGGTGCATACGACATGGTCGGTTCTTACGACAATGACGATTACCTGATTACGATTGTCAATGGCGTCTACACCATTGGCGAGCGTCTGGTAGAAGTCACTGTCACTGAGCCCAAGGATATCGTCTATGGCGATACCACTAACCCCGATTTCACCGTTAATGCTGTTGCCACCAATGGCGACGGTACACACGGTGCAGCTGTTAAACCTGATTCTCTGGGCCTGAAGATGGCACTTGTTTATACTCCTTTCGAGAACGACAAGACCACCGACAATGCACAGACTGCTCCCTTGACCGCTGATGCAAAGGCGACTCTGACTCCTGACATCGCCAGCGGCGATGACGGCGTGGAGAGCGACAGCCAGTTCAAGACTGAGAATGTCAAGAACGCTGGTACTTACACCTACACCGTTACCTCTGATTACGATGCTGCTGTTGAGCAGAATTACGCAGTAACAATCAATGTCGTCGATGCCGATAAGAACGAAGCCGATGGTCAGTTCGTTATCGCTCGTAAAGACCTGACGGTTACTCTCGACCCGAACCCCGTCGTCAAGCTGTATGGCACTAAGACGGAGGTTCCCGAAATCAAGACCAGTGGTTACGCTTTCGACGAGACTGCTGAAACCGTTAAGCTGCCTTCCTTCGAACTCATTGTTGCTTCCAGCATCGATGGTATCTTCGGTAATGTTGGTTTGACGAAGGACGCTTTCAAGTATGTTGGCGGCGCTTACGACAACTACAATTACCTGCCTACCACCGGAGACCTCGAAGTTCAGCGTCTGCATCTTGCCGATGTAGAGCCCGCAACTATCGTTGGTACTGTGGCTGACGAAAAGACCGGTAAGCCTGTTGAGGTTACCAAGAAGACGACTGATGACCTGAGTGGTCTGTACTTCAACTCTAAGGTTGAAGTTATCGCTCCTAAGGGTTACGCAATCGGAACCAGCGATTCCCTGACCGATGCTGAGTGGGCCGAGAAGATGGTCATTTCCGCTAATAGTGAGAAGGTTACTTCTACCTATTACCTGATTGACCTGAAGACCGGTGCCATTACCGAGATGGGAACTATCACCACATCTGTTGATACCGAAGCTCCTGTCGTTGCTTCTGCTTTCGCTGCCGATAAGGTTGATTCCACCAATAAGACCGATTTGCTGAACGAGAAGTTCGTCAAGTTCGAGAGCACCATCAATGTGTTCATTACTGGTGAAGAGACTGGCAAGGCTCCCGAAAAGGACGACGATAAGAAGGATGATAAGAAGGACGATACCGACAAGAAGGAAGATTCCGGTAAGAAGGATGAAACCGAATCCGGTACAGATGAGAAGGTTCCCGCCGAGTCCGAAAAGACCGAAACGACCAATGACAAGACCGAAGCCACTACGCTTCGTATTGCTCATGGTAAGCCCGCTCTCTTCACAACCGGCGACGAGACCGGTGATGAAAACGGTAACGATGTCGTTGCTACTCCCGACGAAAACGGTGGCAAGGATGATACCGAAGACCCCGACTTCGTGCCTGTTGTAAAGGTCAAGGATTCCGTTCCTGCTATCTCCGCTCTGGATGGCGAGTACAACTCCGGTGTCGCTAAGATTCAGTATTACAAGGTCAATGGTTCTGCTATTGCCAAGAGTGCTGATGGCGATTACACCTTCGACGAAACCAAGTTCGAGACTGTCAATGTCACAAGCATTGATAAGGACAACGGTTACGTTACCTTCAAGCTGAGCCCCGATTGGACTGGTTACATTGTGACCCGTACAGTCGATAAGGCAGGCAACTACGGCGATGTCCGGGTAGCAAGCGTTAAGCTGGAGAATCCTCCGGAAGAAAGCAGACCGACTCCGACTCCTGTAGTCAAGAATGAGCCTGCTCCCACTCCGGCACCTGTTGTAGTCAACTACAAGACTGGCGTTGGTTTTGGCGCAGACATCATCGTTCCTGTTATCGTTGTTGTTGCTCTGATTGGCGTTGGCGCATTTGTCATCGTTAAGAAGAAGAAGGGCGATAGCGAAGAAAAAGCTGCTGAAAAGACCGAGGATAAAACCGAGGAAAAGAAGCAGTAACCAACTGAAATAATCTCTACTCCGCGTAAGAGATAACATATAGCGCTCCGCAGGTAAATCTGTGGGGCGCTATTCTTTGTTGACTATTTATGCTTTTGGTGGTATAATATAAGCATAGTGCATGAAGCTTGTTTATGCACATCAAACAAACACACATGAAAAAGGAGAAGTTACTCATGCAGAAGGTTAACAAGAGTTCTGTAAAGAAGGGTGCTGCGCTGTGTCTCGCTATGGCAATGGCCTGCACTGCATTTGTTGGTTGTGGCAAGAAGGATGATGCTGCCAGTGCAAGCGGCGCGACCAGTGAGTCCGCAGTTGAGGTTCTGGATAACAGCAAGCTGACTGAGATGCCCGATGGTGTTTCTCTGAGCGAGGACCAGATGAAGACCACCATGAACGCTTATGCCGCTTATATGACCGAGGCTCTGGCAAGCGATGGCTATACCGTCACCGTTCGCTATGACGAGGATGGCAGCGTTCATTTCGACGGTACCAAGACCGCTGATGACGGTTCTACTGTTGAGGTTCCTGACCTGTCCAAGTTCGACAATCTGAGCGCCGCGTTCGCATATCTGTACAACTGTGGTCAGGCTGATGCCGAGGGCAATCTGCTGGTGGCTACCTCCGTGCCTGCTGAGGAAGCGGCTGCATCCGAGGCTGAGAGCACTGCTGAATCTGAAGCTGCTGACAGTGAGGCTTCCGACAGCGAGGCTGAAAGCACCGAGACTGATGGCGATGCCGCTGAATCCACTGAGGAGGCTTCCTCTGAGGATACTGCCGAGGCTGATTCTGCTGCTGAGTCCGAGGCCCCTGCTGACGAAACTGCAGTAGGCTAAAAGACGCCTTGTGAGGCTGGCACATAAACTCGATTATTTTCTCAAAGTGCGATGCAGGATGTATAGACCTGCGGTTGGCGAGCAACGATAAAACCAGTCATCAGGGAAGCAGAACAGTGTTTAGGCACTGAATGCGGACCTTAAACCTTCAGATAGCCGCTCAGAAATGGGTGGCTATCTTTTTTTGTATTATACAAGTTGACCATTAAGGCAAAATGTGGTATAATATAGAAAAGAGGAGGAATGAAAATGCCGATTATTCTTTATTTAGGATTGACTTTACATCTTTGCACGAAGGGGCTTGGCTTCTTACACTTCATTGCTAATCTGCTGACTACTGTAACACTTCTTTTTATTTTTGTTTGTGTTATGAAAATGTCCTATAAGGCATATAAGAAGGGAGCTTCTCCGCTCATTTTCGCCTATGGTACCTATGGCGTGTATCCGCTGGTATACGGTGTAGGCTCTATCATTCAGTGCGTTCCTTCTTGGCTTTGGGTGTGGTATTTTATGAACCATGTTGAGTTGGGAACTGGATTTACAATGTTCCAGTTCGATTCCATTGCTTACACTCTTGCATTGTCTGCTTATTGCTGGTTCTTCTACAAGAAACTGGCAAAAGCGTTTGATAAGGATGAAGCATTTGCCAAGAAGCTGTTTTTTGCCTATCCATTAGCATTAAAGGAACTTGCGTTTGGCGATAGTGAATATGTACTCAAATGTCGTTGTGAGCCCACACCTAAGTACATTCCGAAAGAGGAACGAGTAAATACGACTGTCAACGAAGACGTCGATGAAGATTGATATGTGATGGGGATGCCGAGCGGTGATAAGCCGCTCGGCTTTTTTCTTTGCTATTTGCTGCAAAGTAGATACAATAAAAGGAGAATTCGAAAGGAGGCGGCGTACAGGCAGACAAGCTGCTAAGACGCCAAAAAAGCTATGAAGAATATAATGAGAGTGCTTGCTTTTGTAAGTGCGCTGCTTTGCGTAGGATGCATTTCTACACAAGCGTTGACTTCTCTTGGTGATATTGATATTGATATCACTCGTGAGTTCAATTACAAGGACCAAGAAGAAGCCGATGCCAATCCTCTTCCGAAGGAAATTGAGGAGAACGGTAATACCTATGTCCTCGATGAAGACAGCGTAGATTATCAGCAAAGGGAACTCAATACCAAGTATCAAGAAACCGTAGAATATACGGATTTGATTGTAAAAGAAGTTCCTCAGACCTATACTGTAACGCTGGGCGGAGAACAGTATGAATTGCCGCTCGAAGATGTTCAGTACACGGAAGAACAAGCCGATATTCCCACAGAAATGACAGTGGAGTACAAGGGCGAAGACAAGAAACCGAACGCCCCGCAAAACAAGACCTTCACTCTTGATGATGGTACGGAAGTTGAAGGCGTTCTGAAAGAGGTCAATGAAGTCGAGGACACCGATACATGGGTCGATTTCACGATTGATGGACAAGTCGTAATTCCGGAAGGTGCCACCGCATATGTCTATCTCGGAAAAGTCCACACATACAATCCCGCCACACCGCTTTGGGATGGTTATAAGAGCGATTTGATGTCTGCTATCGGTCTGAACAGTGATTCCTATAAAATCACAGGCGGTAAGTGGACAAGCGACCCAGTAGCAAGGGCAGAAGGCGGATTCTACCGCACACTGTCTTTCTACGGTCAAAAGAATACCGGCAAGAGCTATGTGGCTGTATATGAAACTGCTGCGCCTATCGAAATCAAGTATGTAGCCAGCGCAACCTATTCCATGTCACTGCTCAGCATCGGTCTTGATGAATCGTTCGGTAACGCTTCTGAACTTACGATTTGCGCGATTGCACACTATGTATTGGAGCAGGTAGCTAACGCCAATTTCATTGTAGGCGCTGTATATCGAAACAGACTTATCATGCCCATCATGGCAGTAATCTTCGGAATTTCCGCAGGCGCATGCGGTTTTGTCGGGTTCTCTAAGGATAGTCGCAAAGAAGAAGATAGCGAGGACAGCGAAGAAACCTAATAGCATAGGAAAGCAGAAGGCGAGTGAGAAGTATCTTACTCGTCTTTTTGATTGATTCGTTTGCTTATTTGTGGTATAATATAATATATCAATTGGAAAGACAGGGGGAATTCCATTTATGACATCGAACAGCAATACTGGAAGTGCGAGCGAACACGACATTTTTAGAACCTGTTATCAATGCCCACATCGCAAAGCTGGATGTCATTCCGTATGCGAAGGCTATTCGGCTCGTGTTGCCAAACAGCAGGAGATATATAAAATGCGTTTGGCACAATGTGATGAATATGCATTCAAGAAAGAGGTCGCCAGCAAAGTGTCAAAGTATTGCAAATCCCATTGCAGATAAGAAAAGGAGTATGCCATGTTTTTAGGAATCATCATTGTTGTATTGTTTGTTTTGTTCGCATTCACATGCTACAAAAAAGCGCCTCCCACAGCAGCCATCGTTGTGACCGGATTCGGCTTGAAAAAACCTAAGGTCGTTTGCGGAAAAGGTACATTCGTCATCCCCGTGCTGCAGCGTGCAGATAAGCTGAATATGCGTCTTCTGAAAATTGATGTCAAAACCCCTGAAACGGGTGTCAAGACAAAAGAAGGCGTATCGCTCTGGATTGATTCTGTTGTAACGATTCAGGTATACAGCGATAATTCTACTGTTCTCGACTCTGAGGTTCAGGCATCTGGTGCAAAGGATGTCAAGGAATATATTACGGGTCGTCAGCAGTCGGCTATTTCGAACTTCCTTGGCATGGACGAAAAAGGCATCAATGACAAAGTAAATGATGTCTTGCAAGGCAACTTGCGCGAAATCGTTTCGGATATGACGGTTGACCAGATTCTCACAAATCGTAAACAAATGGCACTGTCAGTAATCGAAAATGCCCGTCCTGACCTTGCAAAGATGGGCCTCGAAGTTGTAACCTTCAATGTGCAGGATGTAAAAGACGCTGTCGATGCGCAGGGTCACAATCACGGTGTCATTGAGGCTATTGGTATTGAGCAGGAAGAAGCCGTTAAGAAACATGCAGAGATTGCTCGTGCAGAAGCCGCTCGTGATATTGCTCGCGCAAAGGCTGACGCTGAAATGGCAGCCAATGAAAAGGAAGTTGAAGCCCAGACTGCTATTGCACAGCGCAACAATGAATTGCAGCTGGCAAAGGCCAAATTGAAGGCCGAGGCTGACAAGGCTGCTGCTGATGCCAACGCTGCAGGACAGATTCAGACAAATCTTCGCGCCAAGGAAATCAAGGAAGCCGAAGCTGATGCGGAAATTGCAAAGCAGAAGAAGATGGTCGACCTTGCTGCACAGGAAGCCGAGGTTCAGCAGAGAAAACTGGATGCAGAGGTTCGCAAAGCTGCGGATGCCGAATTGTATAAACGCCAAAAAGAAGCAGAAGCAAAAAAATACGAAGCCGAACGCGCTGCTGAGGCTCAGAAATTTGCAAAGCAGCAGGAAGCCGAAGGTATTGCCCTTGTAGGTAAGGCAGAAGCTGAGGCTATCCGTCAGAAGGGTATTGCTGAAGCCGAAGCTATGAAGCAAAAGGCGGAAGCTTACAAGCAGTACAACGATGCTGCTGTTGCTGAAATGCTTATCAAGGTCCTGCCTGATATTGCTAAGAATGTGGCTCAGCCCTTGTCTGCAATCGATAAGGTATCTATCATCGGCGGCGATGCATCTGGCGTTTCCGGCGTGTCTGGGAATGTTCCCGTGCTGATGGCACAGACCATGCAGACCGTCAAGGAAGCTACCGGTATTGATATGGCCGATATCGTTCGTGCGAACAGTATCAATGCTAAGACCGACCGCAATATCAACATTCACGGTTTGCCTGCAATCGAGAAGGCTGATGACAATGCGCACATCGAACCTGACGAAAACGCAAGCGATATAAAATAATTTGCTCAAAAAAATATAACTTCAGCCGTCGTAAATGCGAAAACTAACATTTGCGACGGTTTTTGTCGTTGACTACCTTGTTTTAATGTGGTATAATATAGATATGTTCAAGATGAACAGGGAATATCGGTGATATTTCTATGGTGGAACAGCGCAGAAGAACATCTGTGCGATTTTTTACGCAGTTTTTTGATGTTGACTATATTAGAATAAATAGGCAATATCATACGAATCAACAAGCAAATACGGGGGACAGATTCAATGGTAGAAAAACGTTATGTAGCAAAGAAAAGAATTCCGGAGTATTGCCCTTTCGGGTCAGTTATGTCCCTGAAAGTAGAAAGTGAGAACGATGCGCCTGCATGTTTTGGTCGTGTCGTTGGCTATCAGTACGAGGGTTCTGACGAAGTCGTTTCAACGATTGAGGGCGACAATCTGAAAGCCAAGGGCGAGAGAATTATTGACCGTCTTATGTACGACGGCTATCTCGTCAAACATCAGACTGTCAAGAAGATTGACAATCTCGGCACCGTCAACGTTACACAGTACGGAATCATGTACGAGGCAGAGAGTGCGGCGCAGCACAAAGGAACTCCTACGCACGGAATTCCGTCACCGACAGCAGGACAGTTCATCTGTACCTTTGAACTTCTGATGGTTACGGAAATCAACGGAGAGCTTTACGAGCGGTACATCACCATCCGTAAGAAAACGCCTCCGGTATTCCGGTTCACTACAACCGATTTCTTCTGCAACATGGGTAGTTATATTACCACGATGCTGTGCAGAGGAGAGAGTGGATTCAAAATGCTGGATACCGATGACAATCCGAATCGCTGCTCTGCTCAGTTCTATGATACCTTTGGCGAGAAGAAGAACATCATCTTCAATAGCACCAAAGACCTGCTTGCTACCATTGTTTCTGTAAGGCTTGTTGATGTAAAGCCATTCGAGGTTGCTGAAAGCAGCATCGCAGGATAAGCAGAAACGGTGGTAGACCATGAGCAAAAAGAAATTCTACGTACTTCAAAGCGACGCAGATACCCTTCCCGCAGAGATGAAGGGAACTTATACGGGAGATGAGTTCCCTGAATATAAGGGTGCGGAAACAATCACCTTTAACAACAAGACTTACATCAACGGGTTGGATTATCAAACCGTTAAGTCCGGAAAGCATGTCCGAATCGAAGAATGCCCTATTTGTAATAGGCTTTCTATCATATATGCGCGGGGTGTATGCAAAGCCTGTGCGCAGCGAACATTGTACAGGCACAGAAGAGATAAGACCGGCGATGTCATGACAGAACGGAATATCCGCGAAGCAAACATTGCCTTCCGTAAGGGTTGGCCCGTGAATATCATTTGCGGGCTGGACGGGGTCAGGTATAACATCGACGATTATCCTTATTCGAAAAAAGAAGAAGCGAGAATTGTCGATGCTATTCTTGCAATCAGAGATACGACTGTTACAGATTATCTCTTGAAGCATTACAAAGACGGCATCAAGTATTCTGAAATGGCTTATGCCGAAAACAAAAGTAAGCAGAATGCACATGGCTTTGGCAGAAGACGCCTTGCATATGTGCGGAACATTCTCAGAACCAAGGGGCTTTTAAAAGGCCCAAAGACCACGAAATAAACATCATCAATCGTAAGGGGAAGATTGCCATGAACAGCGTAGAAACGAAAACAACAGATAAGACTTATGCAGTCAAGAATACTCACAAACAGGAATGGGAGACGCCTCAGGGGCTTTTCGATGACCTGAACAAGGAATACGGTTTCACTCTGGATGCGGCTGCATCGGACAAGAATCACAAATGCAAGAAATATTACACGGAGCGTGTCGATGGCCTCTTGCAGGACTGGAAAGGTGAAACAGTATTCTGTAATCCCCCGACAGGGCACAAGTCCTTTAAGTTGTGGGTGCGCAAGGCGTACGAGGAGTCAAGGAAAAAGAATACCACGGTCGTCATGCTTTTACCCGTTTCTACGGACTCTGACTGGTTCCAGAGATACATCTATGGACAGCAGGGAGTAAGGGTAAAGTTTCTGCCTGCCAGAATCAAGATGACGAACCCTTATTTGTTCATTGATTCTGAAAATCGGAAAGAGACTATCGGCAGTCGTCGTCCTTCTATGATTGTTGAATTCACAAACAAAAAGCGTAAGTTCTCGATTATTTAAGCGAGGCAAACAGGCCATACCGCCATTTCTTATAGGAAATAGAGCGCATGGCCTTTTTGCCGTATTTAGAGTGAGGGTTAAATCATGTACGGAAAATTTGGCTGTGGCGTAACACATGAACAGGCTGTAGAGGAATTCAACGGAGGAAAAACGGTTGTTCAGATTGCCAGAAAGTATGGTATCACAACAAAGGAAGTAAAGACCATTCTTCGGGAAGGCGAAATCGAAAAGAAGAAAGAAGAGAAGAAAACCGTCAAAGCCCAACGCGGTGTTATTTGCAGTCGGGCGCACTGCGAGTGGGGCAATAACACATACGGTGTCTGTTGCCTTCCTTGTTGTATGAAAAATAAAGTTCATCGAACTTAAACTGCCGGTGAAGAAGTTGATAACTTGGTTACACAGAATGTGATTAACGGCTTTGTGATTCCTGATGATATTGCTGAAATCAGGGATTTCCCGCGAGAATTTAAAATCAGCACCGTTGATTTTGTGTATCAACGGATTGCTTTTCTAATCGAGTGCTTTCCTTTGAGGAAGGAAATCATTGAACTGGCTCAGTCAGACAACGATTGCCAGAAGATGAAAAGGAAAATCCTTAAAGGCGAAAATGACCTTACCATCATTCTTGCAGGCAATGATGGATTGACAGATACGGCACTTGACATCCTTTCATATCTGGTCATCAAAGCCGATAAGACGAATCCCACGCTGTACCAGATTGTAAAGAAAATCGACGGCGAATCGGATAAGCTATTCGAAAAGATGTTCCACGAGAATGATTTGAGTAAGAGAACCATTACGCGTGGATTTAAGGCTGCATTGGACATTTTTCAAGCAGCATCCGTGAAGGACGGAGACAGTATCAGGAAAATCGTCAAAGATTTCGATAACTCCTTCTCTGACAGCGGCACGGAAGCGATGATGGCCTTTGTGAAAGAAGCAGTGTCCGATATCTGGGATGTCGCCACACTCGGCGATATGATTTATGCGCTGCGATACGACAGTGACTGTAACAGCTGGGATATGCCAGAAATGGCAGATTTCTTTACGCAAGCCGTCAAGAATGGCGTCGCTCCAGCGCCTCCGTTAAATATGTCCAGTCGTCCGCGTATCGATATGTGTATGAGTTCTTTCCGGATTTCTACCAGTATTGGTGTCAATCATCATTCGCTTTATAAGTTCCCCATCACGGAGAAAATGAAAGAGCGAATTTGCGCAATTATGGCAATGAGCTGCACAGTAGACCCGAGAAAGATGGTACATAGAGCGTCTATCGACAGAGGAATTCGTGATGCTTATATTGCTCTTGTCTGGCAATATGTTGTTTCTTCTTTTGGAGAAAAGCAGCAAAAGAATGCAATTCTCGAAAAGAGCACTACAATCTATAACCAGAGAAAGCTGAGAAAACGCGAACTCGAAAACAAAAAATACGAGGAGCAGCTAAAGCAAAAAGCTTCCGAAGTCAAAAAGGAAGTGGCTGAGGCAAGCACAAACGCCAAACTGGAAAAGGTCAAGAAAGAACTTTACGATTTCAAGGCCACATCCATGAAACGAGAAACGGCTTTGCGCAAAAAGAACGATGATGCCGAGAGTAGAATCCATGAACTGGAAAAGCTGTTGGCGAACGCAGAGCGAAAGCTCATTCAGCTTCGGCCAGAAACTTCCGAGTTTGATGACTTTGATGATTCCGATGCAGGTATCTGTGAACAGGAAACAGAAGTCATAGACTATCATAAAGAGCTGAATCAGATGGCAAAGAACAAGAAAATTGTTTTCTGCGGTGGACAGCAGAACTTTGTCAACATGCTTCGTAATGCACAGCCGGACATCTCGTATGTTGACCAGTGTAATCTGGCTACCTGCGATGCGCTTATCGCAAACAGTGACATTGTTATTTTCCGTGTTACACAGATGAGTCATTCTTTGTACGGAAAGGCGAAGCAGATTTGTAAGGCTCGTGGTATTCGATTCGAGCATCTGCCCAATGTTACATCTATTCCTCTTACAGAGGAGTTAATCTATACACTCATCACGAAAAAGGAGGCAACCGGTAATGAGTAAGGAGTCTTATATCGCCGAGTCTGAGGCGTTGAATAAACTGTTCAACAATATGACACAGCGCAAAGTTGATGCCGCAGAAAAGGAAAAACTCAAGAAGGAGGAGAATAAGGGGGAACAGGTGGAAGCAAAGAAGCCTCTGCAGGCAGCTCCCACGACATCTCGTCCGATTCACTCTGAGTATCTCGAAAAGAAAAAGAAAGAAGAAGAAGAAGCAAAGCGCATCGAGGAGGCTCGCCGCGCAAAGATGCGCAAGCAAATTGAAAAAGAAGAAGCCGAAAAGGCAGAGCAGGAACGTAAGCTTGCGGAAGAACGCAAGAAGCAGGAAGCTGAAAGGAAGAAGAAAGAGGAAGAACGTCTCGCAAACCTTTTCGGTGTCACCGCTAAGAAAGAACCGAAACCGCAATCAAATCCCGCCGTCAAGCCTGCAACAAAGGATGAACCCGTAAAAGAAGAATCTCTTCCTGTAAAGGACGAATCCAAAAATGAGGCTACCGAGTCTAAAACGAAGGAAGCGCTCCATGTTTTTGAAACGGTTCTGAACAAAACGGAAGAAAACGAACAAGGGCCGAAAGATGCCGAACCGGAACAGAAGAAGGTCGCTCCGGTGATTGCAAAGCCTCCTGTTTCCGAACAGATTTCGGAACAGCCCAAGCCTCCTGTCATTCTGGCTAAGGATAAAAAGCCCGTGACGGATAAGACAGCTTCTGCACCGGAAATGAAGCCAGAGGCGAAACCCGTTCAGAAGCCTGTTTCACAGCCTGCACAGCGCACAGAATCTCCTCAGAAAGGGAATAGTGCAATCATGGCTCGTGGACAGTCCGGTATGCAGATGGAGAAGCCTAAGACAGACAAGCTTTCCATTACCGGCATTGTTCCGATGAAGAGCGACCGTGGTTCAAAATATGATTCCGCCATGAAGGCTTCGAATGCATTCCGTACGAATGTATTCCTCACTTGCGTTTACAACGACGAGACGCGTGAAGGCGCTTACGGTATCGTGGTAGATATGGGAGACAAGCGAATCATCCACGGTATGTGTGGACACACGAGCGATGAATGGGAGTACGGCTTTGCCGGAGCTATCGAGGCTATGCGTATCTGCACGGAAAACAACGTGAAGGAAATCATGTTTGTTGTACTGGACCCGCTTTGCGAAATTCTACAGCAAAACGCCGATGGTCTTCGTTGGGGGTATTCGTACACCCGTTCTCAGTTTACGAAGGCTATCGACGTTTTGAAGAGGGAAGCTGCTATCGGTTTTATCCCGGAGCACGTTGAGAGCGAGTTTCAGGACCTTGCCGAGACAATCGCTAAGACGCTGGTTTTCCCGGTAAACGATTAACCGTTCCTGTCATTGGAAATACCCAGCAGCCAGTCAGACGAAACATGTAAGGCTTTTGCTAAATTACATAGCATCTGCGCTCGCGGCATCGTCTTTCCTGACTCCCATTTTTGGATGCAGCGATAGGAACAATTCGTGCTTGCCGCCAACTGTTCTTGGCTGTAATTGATTTCCATTCGTTGCTTTTTGATTCGCTTTCCTACCATGGTATCAAAGGTGGATGGCATAAATAACTCCTTTCTTTTTTGTTGTCTATGCGAACAAAAGTTCGTTGCTGGACAACTGCATGTGTGGTATCATGATAACAACAGGCAGTTGTATATTAGTTGTTCTTTCCGTTTTAACAACCGCTATACATCAGTCAGTGAGTCCCATTGTTATCTGGTAGACACTTATATTTTATCACGCAGAGTATCCCAAAATTCGTACTTTCAACTATATTGCGACTCGTTCGGAGGATTTTTTATGGAGATTATTGGAGTAGATACCGGAAACAAAGCAATGAAGACGCCTGGCTGTGAGCCGTTTCCCACTGGTCTTGTTCGTCATGGTACGACTGAACCGGCTATCAAGGGAGAGACGATGTGCTACATGGGGAAGTATTATTCCCTCAATGACAGTCGCACGCCTTATCAGCAGGATAAGACGAAGGATGATACTTACTTTTTGCTGACGCTGATTGCCGTAGCAAAGAACCTTATAAAGAAGTATCCCAATCAGAAATTCTACAAATACGATGTATGCCTCGCGATGGGCTTGCCCCCGCAGCATATGTCCCTGAAAGCGAAGTATGATGAGTATTTCGGCAAAAGCGGGAAACTCATCAATTTCATGTACAAAGATATCCCGTTTGAGATTACTGTCAAGCATGTCTTTGTCTATCCTCAGGGCTTTTCTATTACGGCAGCAAGCGAGATTCAGAAGGAAATCAAGCGCTATCCCCGTTCTTATGTCGTAGACATCGGCGGGTATACCACGGATGTGATTCGTTT
>ENA-OQRB01000110-OQRB01000110.1-human-gut-metagenome-genome-assembly--contig:-NODE-110-length-60859-cov-13.343037_pt1 | contig 60859 bp, 105 predicted proteins | sample MGYA00243235_ERZ505100 | MGnify/ENA primary metagenome ERZ505100 (study PRJEB26097, sample SAMN02712145) | human gut metagenome | biome: Gut microbiome | host: Homo sapiens | place: Denmark...
CTGTCTGTCTGTCTGTCTGTCTGTCTGTCTGTCTGTCTGTCTGTCTGTCTGTTAAGATTGTGTTGTTAGATTTTTGACTGTCAAGGTATTTAACATATTTTCTCGCACCGCTTACGCAATTTGACACTTCCTTGCTAATCATTGGAAAACCATACTGTTCACAAACCTTTGCAAATGAAATCTTTGGCTTCAAAATCACAAGGTTATCAAAAGTCTTGGCAAACTCCTTTAACTCTGGATATTGTGTCGGAACATCTACGAACACAAAAGGAATATTTTTATATCCGCAAACTTCTCTGATTATGTGTCCTAAAACTGTGCTATCCTTGCCACCGCTAAATGACAGATACACTCCATCTTCGCCAAATTCATTAACCCATTCATTTATTCTACGTGCAGTCATGCTTATTTTTGCAGAAAGCGGAAGTGACTGCATCTGATATAAGTCTGACATTGTATGTTTTCCCATACCCTACTCCAATTCTTCCTCTGTAGGAAACTGAAAATATTCTGATGTAGCTTTCTTAAACATTTCTTCGCTTAACACTTGGCAAACTTCCGTAAAGTATTTTGAATTGGCAGTATGATGATAAAATTCATTATTTTCATACGCAATTCTAAGCATTTCCATGGCTTTCTTTGCTTTTTCTTCGGTGGAATAATCTGCAACATCTACTGAATCATCATATCCACATATCTGCATCCTCACATAAACGCGCCCATTTATACATCCTTCATATACAGAAACCCAAGCGTTATCATACGGGAAATCCTTTGTCCCGTCCTGCGATATAACTCTCATAGAAAACCTCCTAATCTTTCATAAAGTCCGGCAAATTCTCGTCATTCTCTGCCGATTCAATAACTTCCGCTTCGACTGCTGCGCTTTCAACTTCTTTTGCTTCCGCATCTACAACAAAATCCTCTGAATTGGCGTTTTCTTCGATATCACGAGTAACAATTTCCTCTGTATCAAGCTTCTTTCCCGATACTTCGGGGAACTCTTCCTGTGCATACATCCCTTGGAATCTGTCCGGAAATGCTTCTCTAAGTGCTTGAACAACCGCAACTTTACGAATCATTGTTGCTGGCTTCTTTGACCACTGACCGTTGATTTCCCCGCTCTTTTTTCTTCCAACGTATTCCTCAAATGAAACGCTCGCATACTCCGGTGTGTCGTGTCCTTTAATAAATACCTTCGCCCAGCCGCCAACAAGTGTTTCGCTTGGAAGTACAAGCGCACCCTCACGCTCTTTTACTTCTCCATCTTTATCAATAACAATAACTCCTGCCTGCTTACCACCGTATGTAGGCGTTGCATTCGCTCTCTTTGTGAAAACATCCTTTCCGACAACAATGGTCGCAGGATCATTACTGCCATACTTGATAAGGTGAGCTTCTTTCAAAAATGGATTCAAGTGCTGATAGCGGCAAAGTGATAAAAACATCATCACTTCCTGATCCGAAACATTTCCTCCACCGCTGACAAGATATTTCTTGACTGTTGAATAGGAAAGTTTTACCAACTCCCCATTTGCTTCATATTCAACAAGTCCTGCCGGTTTGCTCTGCTCTGCTACTTCCTGTTTCTTATCTTCTGCCATAATTATCTCCTTCCTAACGCGATATCTTTAACAAAATCAATAGCCTCACAATGTGATAAACCGCCCTCACTTTCAAGCGCTTTAATCATATGACCGGTCATCTTTGCCGCTTCGTCAATATCGTCACAACCCTCGGATTCTTCCGGCTGATAGTTTTCGAGAACGACGTATTCTCTGTCGTAAAGATGAATTTTGTTACCACCTGCAGCATCAATCATAACGTTTCCACTTTTGTAAATAGCAACAATCTTATAGATTTCTCCTTTCTCGTAACATCCAAGACTAAAGACAGGCTCTACAATCTTTACATACTCTCCAACCTTTGCCTTGCGCCTAACTTCTTTGACTTCCTTAGTATTCTTAGGAAGAGCATCGTTTTTATCTCCCATAAGTCTGTCAAAAGCAAGTCTAGCGCCAATATGGAAATCAAACTTATCAGTAGGATTGCAACGTGCTTCTGCTTTTTCTCCGGTTGACTTGTCAAGCGCGATAACCTTATTGTCGTTGCGATAAATGACGATGGTATCTCTCTTTCTTCTAACAAACTCAACACTTTCCAATGGGACGCCATATATTTCGCCTACTTCTCTTTCATTTGTAGGATAAGAAAGAATTTTAACTCTAAGAATTTCTCCTCCTATGATTCCAACAACTTCTCCAAGTTCCATTTTTTCATCTGTAATATGGAATCCGTTGCCTTCTCTTCCTCTAACTAAATCTCCAATTTCAACTCTGCGTTTTGCCATTTTTGCTACCTCACTTTCTTAAACTTCATTAAATGCCTGTACTGCGAACAACTCATTTGCAGTTCTTTTATAAAAGCCCCCATCTACTTTCACGATGTAATCTGTCCCCTCTTTCACAAGTTCCACCTTGCATGACTTACTATTTGCATAAAATCTCTTTGTTTTGATAACCATATCTATTCCTCGCTTTCTTCAAATTCTTTTAACTGCCCCGCTAACTTCTTGCACTCATCTGCAACGTATTCCTCTGTTCTGATGATATCGCCCTCAATCTGGTACATATCGTTGATTCGCTTCTGCATTTTAAGTTGCTCTGCCTGTTTGGGGAACTTCTCTATTGCATACTCGTAATCCGGTTTATCTCCTGCATGACCGCAATCAAAACCGAACCACCACAAATCACTCTCGATTGGATAACTTGAATGCTCTCCACCGCCTGCATATGTAATGCCACCGTGACACTGAAAATATGCTTCAATGCGGATTCTTTCATCTTCATCCAGGCAAGCACCAAGCAAAGGGAAAATCCCACTCACTGTTCTGTCTCCAATGTCGGCTTTCTTGATTTCAAGGTGGTCGCTATAATCCTTTCCGTATAATGGATGATTCTTTGGAATGCCGACATAACCGCATCTATGCCCCATGCGCGTAAATACCACTACGCATTTGTAGCCTGCGTGTTCAAACTCACGCTCGATGATGTACCGTTTCTCCGGTTCCTCATACTTCTTTACTGCTGCCACCTTATCAGCGCCATAGGTTTCCACCCACTTCATATCCACGATTTCATCTGTAACAGTCAGGTTTGCACCCTTTGAATTTACGACTATATCTCCGGCTTTTACAGAATCCTCGGTCTTAAATGTGTAGCTACGACCTGGTATTGTATACTTTGCTTTGATGTAGTTCATTCTGATATCTCCAAAAATTAGTCTTCCGGTTGCTCAAAGGAAACATTTATTGGCATCTTCCAAGAGGATTCTGCAATATCAGAAAGCGATTTCAAAAATGATGCTGCAATGTTTTCTTTAAAATTTGTACTCTGCAACTGTTTTCTGATTTCTTTTGCAAATTCCTCTCTGTTCTCATTGATGTACTTTTCAATTTCCTCTTTTACTGTTTTTTCAATAGTATTTTTTGCAAGCCAATCAAAGTATGGGATTGAACGCCAAGAATCCTTTTCCACGAACTCGCCCTTGCTGTCCACATACTTATCTGTCATTTCATGAATAGCATCACGAACTACAATTTCCGGATTTCCCAATGCTTTTACAATTCCTGCATTTACTTCTTCTCTAACTGCCGCTTTAATAACTTCATCACTAATGTTCAAACTCATCATATTAGCCATTTATTTTTCCTCTCTTTCCTTTATTTCTCGCGTCTTTCTCGCAATACGGAAGAGAACAATGTCCGGATTCCGCAAAATCAAAGAATCCTCTCTTGCTTGCACTCTTCCAACGCTTACATGACATACACCTTGCATCCGGCTGTGTGACGTTGTTCCCAATTCCTACTCTCGACATTTACGCTCCCTCGACTTTCAACTGCTTGTCCTCTGAAACGCTCAAAAGGATTAACTGTGCATCCATATCCGGCACATTGAACTCATTCAGCGATTCTGCGTTATCAACGAAAATAGGAACGCTCACACCGTACAATTCGCTTAACGAGCGGATAATATCAAGTCCGGCTACAATTCTGTGACCACTGTTCAAAGTCGAATACGGAACGCCATTTACAGTACACTCACAGCAATCTTTCATGCCGCCATTTAACTGCATTTCGAAGAGTTTGAAATTAACTGTCTTGAAATGGCTATTGATAGATTCAGAAACCTTATCCAGTTTGAAACGAATGAACTCTTCCAAAAGATAAAGCATCTGTTCCTGGTCGGCAACTTTCTGCCCGATTTCTTTCTGCTCGTCACGAAGCGTTTCGATACGATCATCAATCGCCACATTGTTAGCCGCCTGCGCAATAACCTTGTTCACTTCATCAAGCTGTGCCTGCAGATTGGTTTTCTCGGCTTTCAAATCAGTAACAACCTTGTCTGCGCCCTCGGATTCAAGCTTTGCAATATCAGCAAGAATCTTGTCATGCTCTGTTTTCAGCTTCACATACTCTTCATTCTGCGAATAATCAGCTTCTGCCGGGATCTCGGATAACTGCTTTGCATAATCATTCTGCTTTGCAAGTGCCTTGGATTCCTGCTCTTTGAGTGCCACAATATCTTCCTGCAACTTGGCGTTTTCCTTTGTCAATCGCTCAATATCAGCCTTGCAAGCGTTGCCCTTGTCAATCAGACCTTTAAGTTTTGCGCCCTTTGCATCATCAAATGCTTTGCGTGCATCCTCTAACTGCTTGGTGGCACGTGCCTTGGCATCTGCCTTTTTCTGCTCAAAATCAGCCTTAAGAGACTCAATCTTATCCTGCGGCAACTTCCGACCGCACAATGAGCAAACAGTGCTATTTTCGTCAAATACCCACTTGGATTCATCAAAGAGATACGGTGTTTCATCAAATGCCTTGGCTTTCTCGGAATTATACTGTTCACCCAACTTCTTCCGTTCGGCATCTGCGTCAGCAATAGCCTTTGCATTGTCCGCAATCTGCTTCTCTTTTAAAGAGATTGTTGCTTTGAAATGATCCATCTCATTCTTGCAACCGCATAAATCAGCATCAATATTGCTTCTCCGATTGGATAACTCACGGTTCATCGTCTGCGCGATGCCGGACATATCAAATTGCAACTGCATTTCCTTGCTTCTCAAATCGCCTAACGTGCTACCGGCATTCTCAATCTTCTTATCACATTCAGCGATTCTTCTTGTCAGATCAGCCTTGGCAAGCTCCTGCTCTGCCACATCCACATCAATCTTAGATTTTTCTGCTTCATCAATACGTACCGGAATCTCTGACTGTTTCTTTTTCCACTCTGTAAGAGCTTTCTGAAATTTTGCACGAATATCATCCGTGGACGGTGCTTTCTCCAACTCGCCGAGTAATGGGGCATACTTAGCATCTGTCTGCGCCAGTTCAACATCCGATACATCCGTTACAAGGCGCATCAGAATATCCCGCTGCTCTTTCCATTTCATGGAAGAGAAATACTGCGGATTGGCCAGCATCTTGAACATATCCTCGCTCTGTGCCAGACTGGAAATATATTCTTTGAAATCAGCTTCACTTTTTGGATAACCGTCAATCTCAAATGAATTGACATTTCCCTGCAATGCAACAGTATCAGTACCACGTTTCTTAACCCAATTCTGTTTCTGCACTTTGGAAAGCTCTACTTCCTTGCCGTCAACGTTAATAGCTCCCACAACCTTGATTTCCACGTTATCAATGCGCTTGTTATTCTTATCCAACGGTCTGACGTTAAACTTTTCCTCTCCGGCACTGTTCTTGTTAAAAAGCAACCATGTGAACGCATCAAAAATTGTGGTCTTGCCTACTGCATTCTGTCCTTTAATACTTGTCTTATTTGAGAAATTCACATCAAGGCTCTTAATGCCTTTGAAATTCTCCATATGTAACGATTTTAAAATCATTCGCATTATTACACCCCCACGATTCCTTTTATTGATAACTCATATGTAACTTTTTCCACAACGCGACCCTCTTTACACGTTTTCTCATATCTCCGGCTCTGCAATCTGCCGTATGTGCTTACCCTATCGCCTAAAGCAAGTGAGTCCGTATATTCTGCACACTTTCCCCATGCGATACAAGTAATCAAATCCTCTTTTCCGTTTTCTCTTACGTTTTTGAGTTTCACATCACAGATTTTGCGACCAAGTGGTGTTTCTCTAAGTTGCTTTTCCTCGATAATTCCATCAAGGCTTACTTCATTCAAAGGGCTATCATCATCTGGCTTCGTGATTGTATCAGCCATAACATACATAAGAATGGCTTCACCAGCCCCTGTTTTTACGTGTCGGGTAATTATCTTCCCACTGACGCATACTGTTCCGCTGATTTCTGTATCGCTGATTTCTTCATCAAACAGTACCGGAAGAATATCTGCAACACCGCTTCTTCTTTCGACTCCGATGAAAAATTTATAAAAAATCTTACCGCTTGATTTATGGCTTTCCCTTGGTGCTGATACAACATCACCGATCAGTGTTATTTTGTTCTCCATTGCTTCTCCTTTCCATTTCTCTGTCAAGAACCTTTTCAAAGTCCTCTTTATCGTCTTGTTTCTTCTTGCCTTTACCCTGCATCAGTGCAACTAAAGCTTTTCTTTCATAATCGCTACAACGGATGCCACTAATAGTCATGCTTACCATGAGCATTTTTCAATTCGCTTTCTCCTTTCTCGTATTCTGCGATTTGTTTCCTCTCTTGATAAATCAATGGTTATCTTTATCTCTGCAATCAGTGTTGTTACAAAGCATACAAATGCGATAACTGTCGGAATGTTGATAACCGAATCAGATGAATCAAGGAAGCAACAAGTAACCATTCCAATTAAAAAGCTGACATATTTAATAACCTGGTATATCATGCCCATGCTCCTTTCAGAAATTTGTTTACAAAGTAAACCTGTCCTTTTCCGGTAACTTTCGTTGTCTTTGTGATTCTTACGGAACCGTCCGGATTCTGAATGTTGCTTTCTTTAACCTCGAACAATCCCTGTTCCACATATCTCTGTTTTGGCATGTTCCTAGAAGTACCGCTTTTAATAAGGAAGTTATTCTCTCGCAACCACTCAAACAACCGCTTCTGCCCTATCTGCACACCGTTCTGGCAAATCAGCTTTGCTAAATCTCCAATGAGGATTGATGTATGGCTTGCTGATACTGCATCAGCGAAAATCTCTTTAGGTATCATTCCTTGGATTCGTGAGTCCTGCATGGCAATGATGTTGTTCTTTTCGTCAATCTTTCGTTGTGCCACCATAAGAGCCTTGGAAAGCAATTCTTCATCAGACAAGGTTTCCTGCCCTGCTATGTAACCGCCATTCTTACGGATTGACGGAAGGACTTCATGCGTAATCCATCTTTTAAAATCTTTGGCTTCTCTTTTTCTGCTTGCAAGTACCAATGAGTAAAGGCCGTATTCGTTTACACAGTTTGTCTCTCCACCAGATAACCCTAAATTAAATTTAGCCTTTTCATCATCGTCAATTCTTTGCATAGCCATTGTTGGATTTGACAAATCTAACGACCTGCATATGTCACTTGCGACAAACCAAGGCTCATTATCTTTAGTAATTGTCCGAATCTCTCCAAACTCTTCCGAATTAAAAATCTGTAATTCGTTCATAGCTCTCCTTTCTGTGATATAATTCCCTTATCATCAAATAAGGGAGGTGAATTTTTGAACAATGAATATGTATCTGCCTACGCTATCGCTAAAATCTGTGGATGCAATGATTCTTTCAATGATTTCAAAACCAAGTACGACCAATACCGTGAAGAAATCAAAGAATCTCTACCAAAAGAAGAAAATCAATTATCCAGCGTAGAGGTGGCAGAAAACCCATTCCGTAACATAAAACATTTCTAATATGTTTTAATGACCGGAGAAATGGCGGTAAGAACTTTGACGGATAATTCAATGTTTGTATCTTCGATTTTCTTATCGCCATCCAAAATACTTTGGTAATCATCAACAATATCCATTGCTATATGCTGTGCCAATTCATCAAGACCGATGTATCTATCCTTGTCTTTCTTTACAATTACAGCTTTTCCTTCTTCGTCTAAAAGCCGGTATCTTTTTTCTTCCACCCATTATCACCCCTTTCGTTTTCTTCGTCTGCAATCTGAAGATTGATTGCCCCGATTTTTGCCTGATATATCAGGCAATCGGCATCAACCGTCAAATCAAATGCCTGTAAATCAAGCACCAAATGTGGAAAGCCGTTCGGCTCTACAGAAAAATCAAGTTTTCTAATTCCTTTGATTTCATGTCCATCTACAAAAAGATGAATGCTTGACGGTGGTTCTCCCTCTCTTCTCGGATTGATTTCAATTTTTTGTGGTTTGTGTTCCATATTCTAACCCCCTTTCGTCACTCTCTTCTTGTGGTAAAAGCAAATGAATATTTTCCAAACGGAGATTAGGATATAATCTCTTTGTTTCTTCATATACGGTTTTGGTTTTCAGCCATTTCCGCATATGAAGAACCTGTTCCATGACATCCATATCGTGAATATCCACTTTGTTCAGAATCTTCTGCAATTCCTTTTCCATTCCATTAAAATAAGAAACCGGAACAACAACCAAATCATTCACGGATTTAATTTCTTTCATGTCCTCACTCGCTTCCTTTCTTTTATAATCCAATTTAATTGGATGTATCTGGCACAAAAATAAAATCCATTGGAATACCAGATAATTTGCTCATGGTTTTCAACTGTGATAAGCTAGGCTCTGTTTTGCCCTTTTCCCAATTGACAACGGTTGCATTAGATACACCAAGCATTTCAGCCCATTCCTTTTGTGTCATTTTCGCATTTACGCGAACTGCTTCTAATGAAATTCTAGGCATCTTTTTCTCTCCTTTCATATTTGATGGTTTAATAATAATCCAATTATTTTGGATTGTCAACACTAAAATTCAAATTTATTGGATTTAATATTGAATTTTTTATTTTATTGGTTTATAATACAGTTAGAAAGGAGGGCAGAAGAAATGGATAACGAAAATCAATTTAACGAAATGGATATAGACGATATCCAAAAAGAAGTGTTTGCGGAAAATTTAAGATACTATATTGAATTAAATCAAAAACAGCAAATAGATGTTGCAAAAGACTTAGGTATTAACCCAACAACTTTAAGTATGTGGTGTACCGGTAAATCATTTCCAAGGTCAGGAAAGCTTCAGGCGTTGGCTGATTATTTCAAAATCGGAAAAACAGATTTAATAGACCCGCGCATTAATAAACCTGTTGACGAAGAATTTTCAAGTGTTGCATTAAATATTGGAATGAATGATGAACGTTTCAAAAAAATTATTATTGAATATAGCAGATTGCCGGTAAGCAAAAAAGAATTGTTATGTGAATTTTTCGAAAAATTTATATTCTAAAAGAAAAGGCAGGGTTCAACGCCCTGCTTTTTCTTCTTTTAACCCAGCTTTTACAAATTCATGCAAAATTCGTAAAATCTTATAATCTTCAATTTCTTTTATCATAGTTATAATTTCTTCTTTGTAAGTCTCTTTTGTTTTTACTTCTCCCACCATAAAAACCTCCAATCATAAACTATTATGTACCAACAAAGCAATTATAGAACGTGTGTTCGGCATAGTCAATCCCCAATTATGGGCGGAGCCATGCCAAACCCCACCCATGCCAGAACTTGAAGTGTCCTTTCGGACAAGTCCATAGTATCACTGTAATATGCATGATTTCAACATTTTTCGGTCGCAAGTTTCGACAGAAAATGTCATTGCAGAGAAGCGGAGAGCTGTTTCTCAATCTCTTCTTGCACTTTTGCGCGCCAACGCATCGGCACTTCATCAATTGTCATTTTCTTGTCTATAAGAATACGTCTCACGTAGAATTTAACCATATCCTACACCTCGCTTTCTGTTGCAATGCTTGCCAGTTCTTCGATTGCTTCTGCGTTTGATTCATGCCCTGCTTTAAGCTCATCAATGGCTTTCTCCATCTCTGTCTTTGTTCTAAGTCTTACCGTTACGGTATATGTGCCATCTTCTGCGCCATCTTCGCCCATGTTAGGCATATATGAGAATCCTTCATACTTAAGATTCTCATACTCGCCAGAGATCTGATCACTGTGTGTAAATGTGACCTTTGAGATGTTCTCTTCCGAGAAGGCATCTGTGATTGACTTGATTCCATCAAAGTCTTTCGACTGAATCTGAATATTGCCGAGACTCGCTCCTTCAGCAATCTCGAACTCTGTTTTGTTTTTAAGGATAATTTTGTCCATATTTTTATTCCTTTCTATGTGTAAATTTACTGGTTACTAAACTTATTTAAACGGCAGTTTAAATCAAATTGTGGTAGATGTAAGTGATAAATTAGATACAAGGTTAGTATCTGGAAGTTGTGCATACGTTAAATATGGGAAAATAGTTATTGTATATGTCTCTCTTAATCCTAAAGTTGCGTGCGATAATAAACTAATTCTTCCGTCTGGAACTTTACCATCCGCATATCAATACATGTACCATTCAGTAAATGGATGGGGAATTAACATTGCAAATTCACTACTTGCTGTGAATCAGGATGGAAGTATGTCTTTTTGGTGCATAGAAGAGGATCTAAACCACATGATATTCGATTCTTTTGTATATATGATGCTTTGATAAAATGCTTTATCTATCCTATTTTTACATTATTAATGTATACACCTCCAGGCATATCTAAATTTATATTAAACTTAACTTTGTTATCTACTGTAATTAGTGGTTGTATATAAGCGATTCGCATTCCGTTTTTGTCAACAAACTGCAATGCCTTTAACCAAGTATCGGTTTCTATTTTTTGATTCAAAACATATGAATCGTCTTTAACAACAAGACCATTTACCGTTTTTATATTATTTAAACTGCCGTTTAAATCACTTAACTGTTTCGCCAGCGTGCCGTCTATATTCGGGTTCGCCTGCCTTGCATCCAGGGCATATCCCGTCTCCGTTGTTATCTGGTTGTTTACTACATTCGCTGCAGGGAACGCCCCATTGATCTTCTCTTTTAAAGTGTCAGCCAACTTAATAACATTGTTGACCTGATCCATTGTAAGCGTTGCGCCATCAATGTTAACTTTAAGCGTTCCATCTTCTGCTACTGTAAGACCATCTGCCGGCTTTACAATTCCGGCATCCTCTTTCGTTGCGATTGCACCGGCACCACCCACAATCGACTTCGACCAATATTCTGTATTGCTCGTTGCCGTTCCTGCTGGAACTTCCTTTTTTGCGAAATAAAGCGTATTGTTATAAGTCACTGCATCCAATCTCTTATATGTAGCATCTGCGCTCCAATCGCCCTTTGGCACAATTGCCACTCTTCCTGCTATAGCCATTCTAAGCCACCTCCCAGTTCAAATTTCCGTTGGAATCAACGGTAAAGTTATATGCTGCATTGTCGGTATACACCAACTCTCCATCCTCATTCACATCAAATTCTGTCATTGTGAGTTTCTTGTTAATCTCGTTTTCGATTCCCTGCGCTCGGTCTGCGCTGTCCTTGGCATCTGTGGCAGATTTTGCAGCCTTGGTTTCGGACTCTCCTGCACTTTTGGCAGATGCTACAGCCTTGGCAGATTCCACTTTAATATCTGCAAGATAATCCGGGCGCAAGTGTTTTTCTTCAATACTTCCCTCTTTCACGATTGCGGACACCTTACCGTCACTGCCGATTGCAAATGCGATTGTATCAGAATCGAGAAATTCATACTCTGTAATCAGAGATGATAAATCCACGTTCTGCACCGTGCCATCGTCCAACGTGATAATCAGTTGTTGTGTCTGCGGATTGTATTTGAAGTTAATCGCCAACTTTTCTAATTTTGTATCAATAACAGCCTTGGAACCGTTCATCTTAACGACCGTCAACGTTCCGTTTGATTCATCCCAAAGGATTTCCTTTACAAGTTCGTTAGCTTTGGTCAAGTCAACTTTGGATGCATCCATAGCAACCACACGGTCATCCAGATTGCCAATCGCCAAGTCCATCTTATTAAGGTTGGATTCATTTACCGCTGTTTTTTCACTTGGGAAATTCTCCCAATTGATACGGTTATATATCTTCTGCATGGCTCACACTCCTTTCTATTGCGGATAATCGTCGCTCAAAATCGTTACATCTGCTCTGCAATTTCTGTATCATGGCAGTATTTAAAGCAATAAACTCTTGGTAGCACAGCGTATACATATCATTTGCGCCACCATTTTGCTCTAAGAATTTTTCCCATTCCTCATTAGATTCAAAGTCTTTTTCGGATAATACCGCATGTTCCAATCCGTAAAACTTATTTTCAGATATGCCACAATCCATCATTGCCTGTTCTACATCCTGTGCAACAAATCCCATGTGCATTTTCTCATCATTTTCTATTAGCCGATATTCCATCGGTTGCAGCAACTCGAAAAATCTTTCAAACCTATCGTCCTCTAAGAGCTTTCGAAAATCTTTTTTCTTTCTACGGTCAGACGTTGTTTTCCAACCACCGGAAGAATACCCACCTCTAAACGGGTTCTCTGTAGTTCCACAATACACAGAACTAGAACTTGGAATTAAATTTCCATTGCCGGAAATATGTACATAATCACTTATTCCAATGCCTTGTAAATAATATGCGATTGATGCTTTTACGCACTCACTCGCCCTCTTTGCGCTTTCTGCGGTTGTTGCGCTTCCTGCGGTTGTTGCATAATCTGCCGTACTCGCATGATCCCCTATGGCATCCCCATTTGCGTCAGTAACAGATGACAAGTCCAACATAACATTCTGCAATAGCGCATTATTTCTTCCGTCATGCCCTAATATCTCTACCCCATATGCATCGCCACTGTCAAAAAGCAGAGAGTCTATTATATGTACTCGTCCAAGAGCATCCAGCTCGAAATTGTTACACTCTACAATCAATCTGTTTCCGCGCAACACAATTTGGTCAGCACTTGCATTAATCATCGAAATAACTTGGTCGTTTTCATCTCTGCCTAACTTCAATTCCAATGATGCGTCTAATTGCCCCTCCGCCTTTTGCGCACGATTGACTTCTGCCGTAATTGCGTCTGCGGTCTGTTCAAACTTGGTATTTGTCTGGTCCTCTAAATTCTCATACGTGGATTGAAGATGGTCTGCGTTTCTCTCTAACTTGCTTGTACGCTTTTGTACGCTTTCAATCGTGTCTCTAATAGAATTTACCTTTGCAGAGTGCGTCTGTGTGCCCTGTGCCGAGATTGAATCTCTCTTACTTTGTACTCCGGTTAGGGTGCGTTGCAATAGATACGTTTCAACAATCTCTCTTGTGGTATTGAACCGGATTGGCTCGCCAAGCGTCAGACATGGATTACCGACGCATGTACAGCTTTTAATTGGTGTGTATGCCGCCTGTTTCATAATCGGCAATAGGTTATTTGCAATCTGTTCCAGCTCCGCTCCGGTTTTGTCTGATACAAGAAAGTTTCCTGTAATCGAATAGTTGTTTCCGGCAGTTCCAACAATAGCACCGGCATTATCATTGCTTGTCTTGATTTCTAGCTGCGTGATTGCCTTGCTTTGGAAGTCCTCATAATCAAACGTGATGTAGTGTCCGGTCATGGACTCTGTGTTTGCATCAGACGGAAATACGTTGTCTGCCGGGAACAAATCTTCTGCCGGATAAAGTGCGCTTGTGATTGCTTTCAGAAAGACATATTCAAACTTGCCCTCTCTGTTGATATTTCCAAAGCATCCGTTAATCTCACAGATTGCCGTTACAACGGTTTTTCCGCTGATAGAGGATTCTTCTGTGACTGCGCTTGAATCGTCCGTCTGTGTGGCTACAATCGTCTTATTGACCGTCATGGAATCATTGACAAGGCTTGTTTCAACTTGCGCAATTCCAAGATGCGCAAAGAAGCTATTGCGGAACTGCTTAAGCGTCATTGGAAAACTAAGCCCTGCATACCAAGACTTTACATCTGTATTGATAATGTCGTACATTGCGTCATATGCCGTAATCTGCCGTTTTGTCCGGTCAGCCGTAGGAACATCGGATGCAACCTTAAAAACTCCGTATGGCATCGGATTTTTACTGTCTCCGTCAATCGTTTCTTCGATAGAGATTGTCTTTCCGATAATGTTTCCCGCGGTGTTTCGTGCTGTGAATTTTACGCAATTCGCTTCGCACGCTCCAAACTTTAATTCAGACTCTGAACAAAGACTTTCTTCAAGCGCAAACGTACCGATTTCAAGCATCGAATTGTCTATCTTCTGGTTCGTTCCAACAACAGATATAACCATCTGTTTATCTGTCGAGGAATCCCAATACTTTTCTTTTAAACTGCTATTTATCATATACACCACCTACAAACGAAAATTTGATTGCGTCATATTTTATCTTCCCATGTGCCACAGAATAGAACGTAGGCTGAATATCAGCGATATATCCGTACTGTGTCACATATCCGCGTTTTTCCGGCACGTATGCCGTGATATAGCCGCCGCGTTCCTTTGCCTTGGTATAGTTCTTTTCGATGTTCTTCCAAAAATCATCAAACTGCTTTTCAGTCAGCATGGCTTTGGTTTCAAACTCGACCTTTAGGGCTTTCAGTTCCACGGCATCACGATGCTCATATCCGTTTTCATCCGTCCAAGGGTCTTTGTCCTGCATGTTCACATAGGAACTAAACGTGTCCTGCTTTATTAAACTGTTCGGTATGGTATAATTACCAAACTTTACTAAATATCCGCCATATCCCATCGTTTACCTCCTAAAAATGGGTATAAAAATAGCACCTACCGTTTGGTAGATGCTATCCATTTGATTAAATTTTAAGCTACTACTGATTCCCATTCAGATTTCAGCTTTTCTACATCGTTTTCAAAAAGTTTGCAAGCGATTTCGTACAACTGCGGAATCATTCCCATTTCCCTGTCGATATAATCCATCTTGTTTCTTACTTTTGGCTTGAGTTCGCACCCTTCCATCCTTGATTTAAGGTTGCAGTGATATTTCCTTTCAAATTCTCCATAAAGCAACGAATATCGTTCTTGATACTTTCCATCAGCACCGAAACGGACAATCTGTGTTATCCGCTGTCTCTTGGTTGCCAAGTCAATATCATCAACGAGTCCGATAATAACATCTTCCTTATGGATGATTTCTTTCTGCTGTCTTTTAATGGTTTCGTTCTGCTCTCTAACAGTTTTTAATGTCTGTGAGAATATCAGCTTAGTGTTTTCATCTGCATATGGTAGGTAAGTGGAAATAAATAATTCATCATTATTGACATACCCACCTGTTTTACGTATTGTAGGAAGAACATCTGATGTTACCCATTTGCGAAACTTTCTGGCATTAGGCTTGTCGCTCCGAACGATAACTGCATATAAGCCACTCTCTGTAATGAAATTTGTTTCTCCTGCACGCCCTAAGTCTAACTTAGTGCGTTCATCTTCATCTAACCTCTGCGCGACCATTGTAGGGTTACTCATTTTCAATGCCCTGCAAACATCAATAAGGCAAAACATCGGTTCATCATCTACCATGGTCATTCTGATCTGTCCGAATATCGGATTCTCAAATACCTTAATGCCGTTTTGAATCTTAAGCATAAGTTGTGATTTTTTCATTCGTGTTTACCTCCATACATTTTTATCTGAATAAAAAAGAGGAAGCCACTTGTGAAATCACATTGGTTTCCTCTTTCGTACAGTATGGCGTTCAAGTAAGTAATCCGCTTCTTCACGGATAAGGTTGTTTCCTTAGTAATAAGGATAGACTATTTTTGATTTTGTGTCAATCCGATTTTGGAATTAAAATAAGCCGTGTTTCCACGGCTTAAATATCATTTACTTTTTAACTTCAAAGCATACCTTTGATTCGTTCCAATAGTTTGTTTCATATTCAAGAGAAATATCTTTGGCATCCTTTGGGATTTCAAAGCATACAACACCTTTTGTTTTCTTTCCGGCTGATAATGTTGCATCCAAATCTTTATCCTTGCTTGAATATGCGCTTTCCATATCATATCCATCCGCATAACAGTTAAAATCCATAGAAGAAACATATTGATCTGAATCTGAAATATTTACAAATTCAAACTCAAATTTGTAAAACTCATGTCCTTTTGCTGGCTCGTCGTATTCTTCTGTGTACGGCTCGGCTTTCAAAAACGTAATCCTCAAATCTTCCGTCTCAACAGTATCTCCAACTTTAAATGGTTCATTAACCTTTTCTTCCGTTGCTTGAGTTTGCGTTTCTTCATTCGATGATATTTTTTTAGGCGTATCATTCGTATCATCGCTTGTGAATACAAACATTGCTAAAAAGAAAATAATAATGCCGACTATTGAACATACCAAACCGCCTATAGCCGTTCCGTGCCCCCTGTTTTTCTGCGCAAGTGCTATAATCGCAAATACAATTCCAACTATTGCCGGAAATATTCCGATGACAACGCACGCTAACAAAACTCCTGCTATTCCGCACACTAAAGATGCAATTCCCCATCCACTTTGTTTCATAATCGAATTCCTCCCAAAAATCTTTTAACTCATTTTAGTAACCCAAAAGAATCTGTCACATAATAGTCAGAGTCTTCCGAATCTTCATTCCATACAACGAGCGATAGCTGTATGTTGTCAACATTCTTTATTGGCAAACTCACAATGTTATCATCCATTGTCCACCATGTTGTATAGGCTTTCTTATGCGGAGAGAGTTCTTGATATAACGTTCCTTCCGCCATAACATCATTTACTAATGATGTGTCGGAATTAACCGTAATATTATTGTCTGTAATATTTTCTATTGTCAAGCAAGCTATAAGTTCGTCCGGGTATGTTCCCTTCTTTAGCCCTGTAAAGTAAACCCTAATGCTCGAATCTTCGTATGCAAGTCTGTTGATTTTCTCTTTCACGGTTACTTTGCAAGACATCACTTTCTTTCCGACTTTAGCCTTGATTGTTGCGCTACCCGATGATACTGCGGTAACAACGCCACTTTTGCTTACCTTTGCAATGCTTGATTTTGTAGAACGCCACTTTACCTTTGCTTTCGTTCCGGTAACTTTTAACTTCTGCGTACTACCAACGTCAAGCGTGATTGCTTTTTTGTTCAGCTTAACGGTTGCTGCCTGCGCAACAATCTGTTTCCCATCTGCATTTTGGATTGGCATAGCCGAAATCAAAACGGCAAATGCCAACCCAATCGCTACTAATAATTTTTTTGTGCTTCTCATAATGACTCCTTTCTTGTGATATGATTTATTTAGAATTATATCACGTTCAATTATAGAAGTCACTAAAAAACATATACATTGTCTCCAGTTCGATTGTAATATTCTCTCCCATAATCCCTTGCGGCTTTTCCTATGTCGTTTGTAGTAATTCCGAAATTTTTCTGTAAAATAGCTTGTAATAACTGATTTTGCTGTCGTAATAACGAAACCTCTTGCGCAGATGTTGAATTGATGGCATCTTTGATTCCGGTAATCTCTTGGCTTCCTGCAACCGCCGGCTTACCTCCGACCGTTCCCATAAGTTCCGGAAGCCCGTTTTCTCCAACCGTTGCTATGCTATATTTGTCCATGAAGCCGCCTGTTGCATATGCCTTTACTCTAGGAAGTTTTACTTCCTTAACAAGATCAACGCCGCTCCAATCAACTCCTGCTACTTTAGCGGCAGCCGACACAACGTTATTAAATCCGCTTAGCACTTTATTTACTCCGCGTATCAGTGAGTTTATTGCGCTTTCAATTCTTGCAATTACACTGTTCATCGCCCCGGAAACACCACTTTTTACGCTCTTCCATAAATTGCCGAATATTCCAGCTACGCTTTCTTTCATCTTCGAGAAAGCATTTTTTATCGGGGTGGTTACATGTTCTTTAAACCAACTAGAAACACTATTCCACACACCGGTTATCGCTGTCTTTGCCGAGCTAAATGCTTTCTGAATAGATTCTTTTGCTGAACTAAAGGCATTCTTAATAGGTGTTGTAACATGCTCCTTAAACCAACCGGAAACCACCGTCCATACCGATTTCACAGTTGTCCATAGAACCTTGAATGCGGTTGATACTGCCGATTTCAATAATTCAAAATTCTTCTTTATCGGCCCTATTACCTTTGATTTAAACCAATCAGAAACAACAATCCATACAGCCTTAACAATAATCCATAGACCCTTAAATATTTGTGATACTCTTGTATAGAATCCTTTGAAAAATCCAACTACCGGTTCTATTACGGTTTTATTAAACCACCCCGACACTCCTTTCCACACGTTGGATATGCTTTTCCACAAATTACTGAAAAATCCGGATACTTTCGTATACATTCCTTTAAAGAATCCGACCACAGGGGTAATTACGTTTGTATTAAACCACTCTCCAACCTTTGAAAATATTCCTTTGATTTCTTCCCAATGTTCCTTGACCAAAACAGTTATTGTTGCAACAGACGCAACGATTGCCCCTACAAGAGCAGCTATCGCAATTCCAATGCCCTCTATTGGTGCTAAAATTATTACACCGATTGTTGTTATTGCAACTCCAACAACCATCAATGCTTCGTTTAACCAGCTAAATCCATTTTTAAGCATTTGCACAAAATTATATATTGCCGTAAACGCTCCTGTTACAACGGAAACTATTCCTCCGATAGCTGATGCAACTGACGATATAGTAGAAGCAGAACCACCAAATACACTCGCCAGAGCTTCACTAAAATTCATTCCACTAAATAGTCCTTCGATAACAAGTCCTATTTTGGTAGCAAATCCGGATATTCCACGCTTAATTGCACCAAAAAGTGCCGCTCCTATTGAAGTTCCTTTTTCTGCGCCAAGTGCAGAAACAATTGCACTGACTATTCCGCCCTTAATTAACAATCCGAGCTTGCTTAAAATACCTGCGCCAAATATAACTTTTCCGATTTTCTTGATTGTTACTGCACCGATGATAATTGCGACCGTCTCTATATCTAAGTTGTTTAAAAACTCTTTTGCTCCGTTCCAAATATCCTTCCAAGAAATTTTACTTAATGCTGTCGTAACTGCATCAAACACGCCTTGCGCCCATGTGTTAAGCGTTTGAGCCAATAATGCAAAGTCAAAGTTTTGGAAAAACTTGTTGATTCCGTCTGCGATTGAATTTCCAAATTGTTTCCAATTAAACGTTGTTCCAAACGAATCTAAACCATGAAGCACCGTGTTTAATGAATTTGCAATCAGTTTTCCGGTTTCTCCGAAAAGCGTTGTGCCTTTCTGCCCCTCAAACAGTCCATTAAGGAATTGGGCTAATCCCCTTCCAAAACCTTCAGCTTTTGCATACACCTTTTTCCATTTAATTTTTTTCATTGCGTTAATTAACGCACCGGAAATTGCTTTTCCAAGTCCTTCAAGGTCTTTGATGTCGCTTTTGAATTTCTTAAAAATCGTGTCGGTCTGAACCAATCCACCACCAGCACCGGTTCCGCCACCAGCACCTGAACCACCTGAACCAGAACCTTTATTCCCCGAACCGGATTTTTTGTCTTTACTCTGCTTTGAAATAACCTTTAATTCATCAAATGCACGAGTTGCCTGTTGGATTTCCTTTTTTGCTTTCTTGGCATTCTTTGCGACATCGCCTGTGTTTTTCCCTGCGCTTCCTGCGGCATTACTTAAATCGTCCATGCCATCAGATGCGCTTCCAATATCATCAGCAAGACCGCTGATTCCTGCTCCTTTGCTTGCTTCATACTTCCATCCGAAGATAGAACCTAAAGCGTTTGTTACCATTTCCGCAAAAGAAATCACCTTCTGCAGAACTGAATTAAGTGCCTTGATAAATGGCTTAAATGCGTTGATTAAACCACCACCAACTACCGCTCCAAGTGCTTTGAAGTTCTCTTTAAGCATGGTTATCTGATTGTGCCACGTATCTGCTGTACGTGCGAAATCTCCGGTGATATTGGTTGTATGTGCAAGCACATACTGATAACGCAACATGGCTTTTTGAGCCTGCGTCATTGAGGAAATGTTCGCATCAAGTCCCTGCTTTAACGCCCATTCCTTTAATGTTGCCTGTGTCAAGTCGATACCATAACGCCGCATAGGTGCCGTAGTACCGGAAAATACAGATTGCAGACTCTTGGCAATATCTTCTTGGCTCACATCATAGAATGAAGCCATATCTCCGGCTAATTCGGTCAACCGGATAGACATATCTGCCATTTTCCCCTGTGGAATATCAAGGGCAGTTCCCATAGCTTGGAAACGGCTTGCAAACTGTTTTGCGGACAATTCAGACATACCAAATTTTTCAATGGATGTTTTTGCGAAATTGTTAATTAGGCTTTCATACTGCCCAAATGTCTGCCTTACAACGTTCTCAACCTCTGTCAAACTTGATGATATGTCGATTGCATCTCTAAGTAGCCTAAATGCTCGGAATAAAGTCCAATACGTTGCATACACTTTTCCGATTGCAGACGCAAGGGAAAATGACTTCTTTGTTACCATGGATGCACTTGAACTAAATCCACTAAATGAGCTTGTTATGTTTCTTGCCGCACTTCCTGCCGCTCCACCTGTTCTTGCTAACCTTGCAAGTGCGTTTGTCATGTCAATAATATTCCGGCTTACGCTAGGGGCTTTCGACAGTTCGGACATAAGCTGTCGCATAGCAACTGCAAGTTTCGGGATATTTTCAATCGCCTTGGTGGAACTCTGGTAGCCAAGCTGCTTGATTGCAGATGCAAGTTCGGTCAGGCCCTTAACAGATGCTGACATTCCGGAAATCCCTTTTAATGCATTGGAAATCTGACGCATAGAACCAGCCGCAGCATTAATCTGCTTGCTGTTGATAGAGCCTAATTTGCTTACATTTCTTGCAGCCGCAGAAAAAGTCCGTGTATCAATTCCACGCATTGCCGTCATTGCCACTGCAAGTCGGTTTACCCCTGTGGAAAGACTATTCAGATTTCCGGTACTAAGTTCAGAAAGCGCGGAAGATAATCTCCCAAACATTGTCACAAGCGCATCTATCTGATCGCTTGCCTGTTGCGCCTGCGCTTGGATTTTTATTTCAAGAGACTCTAATTCCATTTATCCACCAACTTCTTATAACTTTTTTAGGTTAGCGGCTATCTTCCACATTAATAGCCGGTTAAAAAGACGGTAAGATTTGACCCTTACCGCCCTTGAATTACTTTTTCAGTTTTCCCTTTTTCAGAAGATAAATCATCTTTGAATTTTCCTCTGATGTAAACTTAAAATTGGAAAATCCGTTCTTTTTTGCGATTTCCGCACGATGTTCTTTCGACACATCATCTTCCCCAACCGCTTTTAATGCTTCAACGATTGAACCGGAATTTCCGGTATACTTCGGATAATACTTGGTTTTGCTTTTCTTCGCGCCGCCTACAACAATAACTGTGTGCCCTTTTATGCGTGTCACAAGAATATCTCCGTTGTGAAGAATAAACCCGGCATGATAAGAACCCATATCATCAAACAAACCGGATTTCAGAATTACCGGTCGTTCATTGGATGTATTAAAATCCCCCACATCCTTGCCGGATGCATAGATAATACAAGCACGTACAAGGGACGAACAATCGCATTCCGTCTTGACCTTTGTGTTAATGCCATGTTTAATGACTCCGTAGCGTTCCGATTGGTCATAGCCGATATTTTTGTTATCACACGCAATCTGCATAGCTTCGGCTAACTTCTCCGCAACCCTATCGTCCTTCGCCCTTAGCACGTACCATCCTTTAGAATGGTTATAAAACTTCTGCGTAGACACTTCCTGTCCGGTCTGGTCTCCGGCTTTCCCACCAGAATAGCAATTTCCATGTTCATCATGCCTAGCACTTCCGATAATTACTGCCATAGCAATACCTCTTTTCTTAAACTATCTTTGGCTTTGGTAAATGTGATTTCCTTGATTCAGCCGCCCATGCTTCTTCTGCCTTAAGCATTTCTCGCATCTCTGCATCGGGATCGTCCGTATTATGCTTTTCAATAGAATCATAGCAAGTTTCTTTCACGTACTTACTATTACCCTTGCCGAATGTCGCGTCTATTGCGGTCACAAATGCTGACGTTGCATATCTGCCGAACCACATATACATTTCCATATCGAGTTGCTTCCATTCTGTCTTATATGCATCCACATAAGGCTTAAGTAACTCTGGATTCATCATATCTATATCATCAACGGAAAATCCGTAGCCTTTCGTTACCATAAGGTAAAACGGACGGATTTCCGCAACGTAATATTCCCATGTTAATTCTTGACTTTCGCTTTGGATGGGGTCTTTTTCTTCTCCTGTGCCTGTGCTCTCTCCAACGACTCCATCATCTGTGCTAAAAAACCGTTTGTCATCATTTCCTCCTGCATATCAGCGAATAAATCCATGCAGTTAATCTCGTTTGTGTCAATCGCTTCATAGAGAATGTCAGACACCTTCTCAAGCTGCTCATCGTAGCCTTCGTTTGTTTTGTAATCATATCCAAATTCGTCATTGTGATGCATCTGCAATCCTACAAGAAGTGTCTTAGGAAGTGTTTCAAGAAGAATATCTTCCATAGAAGAAATATCTTCCATGTCCTGCGTCTTCATAATATCCTGTAAGATATGTGATTTTAACGATGGTCTTGTTGCAAACTGAATTGTATATTCTTTTCCACCTAATTTAACTTTCATGCTTTACCTTGCCTTTCTGCCCTATATTGGCAAGGGGCAGTGTTGCCACCGCCCCATTGTTGCTTATCTTATTGCTTCAAGTTCTGCTATCGACCGTTCATCCTCGCCTACCGGTGCGGTCGATTGCTCGTCCGATAGGCTTTTTACCCCACCACTGTTACAGTGAATGTGCCATCGTTATTATCAACGACAGTCAGCTTATCTGTAACAAGCTCTGATGCTGTACTTGGAATAACTGTTACCGTCATTTCAAGGATTTCATCGTTTCCACCTACATCGTTAGGTGTGGCAGTTGCGGTTCCTACATATGCGTACTTCGCTACGCCGCCAATACCATCCGTTCCATACAGATGGATAATATCAAGTTTTTTATCTCCATATCCATCCACCTTTGAAAGATATTCTTTTTCAAGGTTTCCTGTGATTTCTCTTGAATCAGAAGTCTTAATTCCTTTTTCAAAAGTCTGCTGGTCATCTTCCATTGTGGTCGACTCAACAGTGTTTGGTGGTGATGCAGGACTTGGAACTGACTTAGCCGCGACCAAAAGATTGTATGTTCCTGCAAAGTCAGCCTGTTTTTCCGTGTGCTCTTTTACAATGACACGTGTTCTATAGCTTGTTGATGCCATATTTTCTACTTCCTTTCTGCTTATAGCTGATCTAAATGCTCAACGTTTCCAATTACGCGAGTTGCGCGGAAAGTAATTGTCCGCACTTGCTTGGAAATTGTTATGATTACATTTGATACTTCAAAACTTTGTTGCTTAAAAAAAGACACCGCATATGCTGCGATGTCCTTAGTTGCTTTTCTTGAACCTTTGTTTGTAATTGTAATCTGAAATGTTGGGCGAATTGCATTGATTGTCTTTGCTTCATTGGTTCGTCCGGCTTCTGTGCCACCGATTTGTCTGACTAAAAGTGTCGGGAATGTTGCTGTGCCGCCCGATTCTTCATCTTGCGTCACTTTAATTCCTTTTACCTTGCTTTCCATGTACGATTTCAAAAGGGAACATAAGGTATCTTCAAAATCAAGTGCCCAACTGTTTAACTCATTTTCCACCGAATACCTCCCTTGCAATCTTTACATACTGTTGAATAATCTGTTGTTCCGCATTGTACATAGGCATTGTGGCTTTGATACCGTGGGTATAACGCCATGTTTCGGTCTTATCATCCCAATAGTACCAACCATCTTCAAAAGCGTGTATTTGCCCAGGATAAGTGCCGACACCGAATCCAAGTTCCGGTGCTTTGGGGTTCTCTGCGGAATTATAAAAAATACCGGCTCCAAACTCTACCGCCAACAAAGTATAGAATGGTTCTCTATCTTCTGCCGTTACCGTTTTTCCGGTCGCAATGAGAATCGCGTTCGAGGTCATTAACTGCGGTGCTTTATCTACCCTTACCGTTATCGTGTTTCCTAATGGTGATTCCGATATGTGTTGTATTGCCACCGTCTGACCTATCTGTGCAAGCCTAGAAACAAGTAAATCGCATTTAGCCTGTAAACTATCGCGGTACTTTTCTAATTCCTTTATGGCGGCTTGTATGGATTTAGTGGATAGTGTCATTGAAATAGTTTTCTTTGCCATGTGATTACCTACTTAATATTCTTCCGAAGAAGAAACAAATCCGTGGTCAGTCCTTCATCGGCAACGCCTTTTACGATGTAATCTGCGGTTTCTGAATCCACAAGTCCATCATCAGTGCGTTTGACTTCCGAACGTTTCCACACCACATCACCGGCTTTCAGTGGCAAATATCCTTTATCCGTGACAAGCTGACAGTATGATGTACTATCATCAATTCCGAATTCTTTCACAAGGGCTTCCGACAACTTATTGCTGATATTGGCTTTGAATGTCGTAGGTTCTGAAAACCCTTCAACTTCCTCGCCTTTTGGAATCTTGTTGCCTTCGGAATCTAAATAAGGTACAAAGTTCCCATCGGAATCCTTGTACCCTTCATAGACAATATCTCCATTTTCGTCAGTTTGTGGAATAAATACCCTCTGACCGGATTGCGAATACTTCATTTCCTGCTTGTTAATGTCAAGCATTGGTGTTTTCCTCCGGGATTCCGGCAACACTCGTCAGAAGTGATAACACTCCGGCAAGAACTGATGCAGAAAGAACATATTTCCAATCCACCGCGCCCATAAATGCCGCCGTTCCAATTCCGGCAATTGCCGCTTGCGCAACAGTCTTGATTGCTCGGATTCCGGCTTTCTTAGTCCAATCCTTCCAATTCCTCATGGCTTTTATCTCCTTTCCCTATATGAATCTCTTCAATCTCATGTTTCATTTTCGTAACCATTCCGTTTCCACCTAACGCATGGTACGCATCATACATCTCACAGAAGTTCTGATAAGCATATGACGGTATTTCTCCGATTCTGGTGTACTTTGCATGGTATTCAATAAGCTGGACGCGTAAAAGAAGCATTGTTCCCTTACTGTTTGCATCCCTGCTTTTCTTTTGTTGTTTAAGAAGCCAAACTATATATCCAAGCACTATCGGAAGTGCCACAAGATAAGTTTGAATCAAAATACTTTTCATTTGAATCTCCTTTTGGCACACTGCCCACCACCGCTTAATGTGCGCCGCCTGCAACCATAATGGTCACGCTCAATCTTCTTTAATTACATTGCTTTTACAAACGGAAACACTCCAACAAAAAGGCTTTCACGGTCTTTCCATGTCCGGCTCACACCATTTTCGGATAAACTTGCCATGTATGCTTCTCCTGCCTGCGACCGGTCGTACACTGCCAAATTGACCATAATGTTTTCATAGTTCTTAACATCATTGTCAATCTGGTCTTGCGTGTATGTGTCCGGATAGTTCCGTCTGCTGATAATCTCTTTTCTTGCCTGCTCTAAAAGCTGTTCAATCAAAGGGTTACATTCTTTTTCATCAAACACAACTTTATCGGACTTTTCCCCGGTCGCTTCATCCTCTACCTCTTCTATATGAAATTGTTTTAAACGAATCTTTACCTGTTCGACAAGTGTGTATGACATAAGCGATCTCCTACAATTTAAACTTTGCAATCAGAATTTCTTTCAGTTCCGCACCGCTTGTCGTTTGTGCGTTTTCAATTCCCTGCTCCGCGGCAAGTTTTTGCAAGTCTGCGGTACTCATTCTGTTGATTTCGGTCTTTGTATACCCAACGGAAGATACCGGAGAATTACTCTCCGGCATTTTTTCTCCTGCCTTGTACCATTTTCCACCACATTTAATTGTGTGTGTTGCTACCACGCTGGATCACCTCCTACATAACTTTCATTACAACAACGCTGTCCATTCCCTCAAATGTTGGAAGTCCGATCATAGATACCACGCAGTGAGTATTGATTGGATGGTTTGTAGCATATGTGTAAACAGAAATTCCGGTTTCTACGATAGAAAGGTTTCCGTCCGTAAGGCTTCCACTTCTCTCTTCCGGTGTCTTTCCGAATACGTAGTCTCCAAGATAAACTCCTGCACACTGACAAGATACAATTCCTGTTGGAATAAAGTATTTTGTCTGACCGTCAGCCGGATCAACGTATAACTTATCGTATACCTCGATCTCAATTCCATAGCCGCGCAGATATTCAGTTACCTGTGACTGCTGTAAACGAATACCGCCTGTGTATGCAGTAATACCGAGAACCTGTTTCTTTGTATCCTCTGCCTTTAATACCATTTCCCATGTCTCTGTGTTCATACTGAATCTTGTCAGAGAATATCCGGTTTTCTTAGCAAAGTTACGTCTTGTCTCGATAAGATCATCAAGTGGCGTTGCCGTTGCCGGAACGTTCCACTTATCGGCTTCACCTGAAATCTCAACAAAGTGATCTTTCTTGTGTGCTTCCCCACCGTCAGAAGTGTACTCGACTGTGTACTTCTTCTTTCCGATATTTACATCAATCTTCGGTACACCGTCAGCTGGTGCAAGCAAACTCCAAATCTGTCTCTCTGGTACGACTCTCGCACCTTCGATCAGCATCATAGGCTTTTTGCTGATCTCACGAAGTACATCATTTGCAAGAGAAGCATTCTCCGCGTTTCTGTAATTGTCGTATTCCTGCTCTTCTCTCTCTGTTACCATGTAGGACTCACGATAGAAAGGCATCTCGTTTTGGATATCAGAGAAACCGCCAACATCTCTTAACTCTGCCTGTGCATCAAAGTTAGATGCTTTCAGTGAAACCGGAAGTCCGCTATTTCCCTTAATAAATCTAAGGTCAAGGCTCTCCTGCTTTCTTGTACCAAACTTCTGTCTACCAAGATAAGGTTGAGAACCCAAAGTCTTTTCATAGTTATTCCACATTACACCGAGACTTCTTGCGGTAAATGCTTCTGCTAATGGTAATGCCATAATTTACACCTCTTTCTTTAATCAAAAAAAGTAACTCTTGGGGTTTTGGCTTTTGCCGTTTCCTCAACAGTTACTCCGTTCTTTGTAAGTTTCGCATTGTCGATATCGCCCTCGTAAACGTAAGTTCCCGGTGCATCCCCCATCGTTACGTCAACATCATTAAGCAGATAACCGACACAGCTTTCATCGTTGGATGGGAATGGTGTTCCACCTTTTACGATCTTTCTTCCGTTTGCATCTGCGCTTGTTACCATTGTCTGCGGAACAATACAAGCGGCTCCCAGATAAGGGAAATGTTTTAAAATACCAAGTTCTTGAGTAAAATCTCTTTCAATAGGCTTACCCATGATTTTTACCTCCTAAATTACATAATGATTTTTTTCTTCTGCGGTAGCTGAATTGCTTCCAAAAGTAATCTTTTCAGCATTCTCAACATCCGCTGTCTTTTCGTTGTCTTTATTGCCGCCAGCCGTGCCACCGCCCGGATTCGTACTGCCTTTTGCAATCTCCTGCTCCTTGGCTTGCGCTGCGGCGGTCTCTTTTTCGGACATAATCTTTCCAAGTTCTGCTGTATCAAAGCTGCCATCTTCTTTTACAATTGTTTTTGCCTGTTCTGCGGTTACTTTGAAATCGGTCATAGCTTTTTCGCGCAAATCTCTAATAGCATTATTTTTCTGCAATTCTGCGATCTGCTGATTAGCTGTGTCTAATGCCTTATTTGCCTTTTCAAGCTCTGTCAGATTTCCAGCCTGCAATTCGTCAAGCTGTTTCTGTAAACCATCTGCTGTGTCAGCTTTAGCCTTGTAGCCATCAGCTCTTTCTTTCTCTTTCTTTGTTTCGCCATTTACTTGATTCAGATAATTGCTTACCTGTTCATCCGTAGGCTCTGCCACTCCGATAGCGATAAGGTTCTGTTTTGCCTGTTCTCTTGTCATGATTACCTCCGATTCACTACGCTTTTTTACGTTGGTTGCTCAACTTGTGATTTCTCCTATTTCACGCATAGGTGCAAAATTTATAAAATAAAAACAGCCACCGATTACTCGGTGACCGTCTTATCTTTGTTTGTCTGGCTCTGTGTGCTACCTGTATTCATTTTATTTATCAATTCTTGTGCCTTTTTCTCCTGCGCTTCTACATCATCAATGGTTTTCCATAGATTATCTAAGTATGGCTTTGACAACTGGAATGTCTTTTCCGCATCTCCCCAAAGCCCAACAGATTTAATTGCCACAAGCGGATGAATACCGGCTTGTAAAAGCTGATATAGCGTCTGCGACTTGGTATACATATTGTCTTGTGGGCTATGGTTAATCTGAACATCAAAGTCACGCAAACTCAATCCCAAATCGTGATCCTGTATACGAATCACATTCAAAACAACTTTCGCAAGTCTTTTTTCAGCCGACTTTACAATTGGGTCTTTCAGTTTTGCTCTCGACTTTGAGAAGTCCCATCCGTTTCTAAGTTCAACCGCCCCCTGTGTATCTCCACCGGAATTATTGTTGTTCTTATTTGGTATGGCAAGAATGGACTGTGCATTATCCCACAAATCATCCTTTGCGACTTGGCACTCTGTCTGATTCAACTCTTGTGTCATAATGTCAACATCTGATTTATTCTGCTCATTGTTGGATTTTACGGTCAGCGCATGGGAAATCTTCATTTTTTCAAAGGTTTCCGGGTCAATGTCGCAATTTACAAACTTTATCCAAAACTGAACAAACTGCTCAACGCCATCCATTCGGTTTGACTGCATTGTGTTGATTGCATCCAATAGTCCGATCACAAGCTCAACGTCAGAAATGCGCTCATGGTTGTTCGGAAACTCAACAATTGGGATCCCGCCAAAGCCATGCAGTTTCCAATCTCGAACCTCTCCGTTCACAATCTTGCACTCGTAAGAGTCCGTGTAGCAGAGTTTATACATCTGTCCATCGGCATCCTTAAGTTCTTGGATTGCTAAAAGTGGTTCTTCTGTGGATTCATTATAAATAACAAATGTATTCATTGGTGTTGGTGCGACAATTCTAAATGGTATATCTCCATTTGCAAACTGCACCGCCTTAAATGACGTTCCGGTTGCCGATTGCCACTCTCCTGCCTTAATGTCCTTTTCCTGCTTATTAGCATCGGTAAGATAATCGTTAAATTCATCAACCGCATTGTTTATACGATCATCGTCTTTCCTACTGATAAGCTGAATTGGCTCACCGTAAGTCTGGCCAACCTTGAATTGAACAATCTCATAGGCATGGTTTTCAGACACCTTATTGGTTATATCCGCATTCTGTATCTTTGTTCGGTACAATACAGGCTGATCGCCCTTGTAATAGTTCCACAGATACCGAATGACCGTCTTGTTGAAATAAAATGCACCAATGCAGTTTCCGACAACTTTTTTGATATTGTCTGCCGTAATCTGTTCTACGTTAGCATATGCAATTTTTCTTCCATATCTGCCTTTTACAAGGTCATGAAAATACTGTGTATTCATATAAATAAAACTCCACTACTGCAAGCGCGTTTCGGTATTGGCTTTGTTTCAATTTTGCCTGTTGCCACGCGATAAATCACAATATGATTGCATTTTTTACATTTACACGGATGATCTATCGTAGATCTCCCATCATAATGTCCGGCAATTCTTCCGCAATCCGGGCAATATATAGTTACTTTTTTCATAGAAGTCTCTTTCTTGTAAATAAAAAACACCGCCATTTCTGACAGTGTCTTTTACGGGTTATATGCTTTTGGGGTTGTAGGATTTTGTTTTTCTACTCTTTTAGTATACCATGCAAGTTTTGGGAAATGTTGTGAAAGAGTGTGAACTATTGTGTACTTTTATGCACTCTTTTCAGAATAAAGCTCTCCATAACGTCTTTCAAACTCCTGCAATGCTCTTTTCCTAAGTTTCATAATGTTCCTGTAGGAATATTTCATCTCAACGGAAATCAAGTTCCAATCTTTCCCATTGACATAGTGTGATGACAGCACGATATATACATCTGTATTATCCATACTGTCAATTTGCGATATGATAATCCGTCTTTTATCAACCAATTCATCTACAAGTGTCTGGATTTCATTCTGCAAATCAACAATCTTTGATACCGCGCTTCCCATTTTGTCGGGATTGCCGGAGGATTGCACATCCACCTCTTTCGGGGATATAGATATGGAAGTTGCCATATCGGATAGCTTCTTGATTTCTTCCAGCTTATTTGCAATCGCATGGTCAATTCTGCTTATCTGTGAAAGATATTTGTCTGTTGTCATATCCTAATACCTCCTGAATGGGTTTACTGCCGCTTCTACCTTTGCTTGTGTTCCGCTTCGCATCTCGTTCTCAAACAAAGCAACTGAATCCGGTGCATCATCATGCTTTACTTTTCCGCTTCTTGTCATTGTCGTAAGCTCTTTCATAAACTTGTAATATTGGCTCTGCCTGTCCATTTTCTTGAAATCGCGGAAATAATAATCACGAATGATATTATCTCTTGCATTTTCCATTCGAGTTATTTTGTTTGAACAATTAAACTTGAACCGTGCGCTACATCTTCCGCCTTGTTTTTTCACAATTTCCATTACATCGCGACCAAAATATTCTCCGGCACTGTTACTCTCGAATGTAACCGTCTTTACGTTGTGCTTAATAAGCATATTTGCACATTCCGGCTTGGTAAACTGCGTTCCGGCATTGTCAAATACTGCATCTACGATATAAACCTCGTTGCCGTACACATAGCCAATCGGCATTGAGCAGCTATCTTCTCCCTTATCTGCACTATCACAAGCCGCCATAATTGCATCTGGTTCTCGATCAACAGGAAGTTCCTCAAAATAATTAAGCTCATTCTCCGCAAACATTCGACCTTTTGCTTCAAATGGTTCTTGTTGGAACTCTGCCGCCCACGTTTCTTCCGAAACAAGTTTTCTTTCCTTTTGGTAGTAAACGGTTGTGAATATCTTCCGCAATCCCTTTTTATCTTTTCGATAAATCTCCCAATTGCTTTCATCTGTGATTGGGTCAAGTGCCGGAATAGCAACTTCTTTCCATCTCCACTCCAATTCATCAGCTTTATTTTGTAAAGCCGTAATCGGGTCGTACAAGCTGTATTTCGTTCCCTGTATGATAATGGGTGTTCCCTCTAATCGTCTACCAAGAACATCGTCTGTTACTTTCTCGCAAAGAAACTCTAATCTATCTCTATTTCGTGCCTCCTCATGGTTTTTAACGCAGTCATCAATATAGACAAGTACATTTGCTTCGGTACATCCTACGATTGCACCATCAATAGGTCTGCAGGTAAATGTTGGGAAGATATTTTTGCTTTTAAGGTCGATTGATAGGTTTTCAGCACTTTTATAGTCCTTTTCGCCTGTCTTTGTTGCTTCCGGGAAAACGCTTAAGAATCTGTTGTACGTGCTTTCTGTTTCAAAACCTTGCAATAAGCCGCCATAAAATCGCTTAACAAGTCCTTCGCCTTTTCCGACACCGAATATACTTCCATCCGGGTCGCGTCCACCCATCATCTGTGCCAATTTCAGACCGCCTGTTGTTTTTCCTGTTCTTTTCGGTTGCGATACAGACAGAAAATCCAATTTTCCATCATAAATCTCCTGGTATGCTCCGACTACAGGTTGTAGCACTTTTCTTCTTGGAAAATAAAATCTTTTCCACGGATCCTTTTCATCAATTTCAATGTAATAAAAAAAGCTGTCCACAAGATAGGCTGATTCATACATCAAAACATCGTAGAATTGTTGAAGTACCTTGTATGTCGTATCATGTTCCCCGGCATACACTTCTAAGTCTGCAACTCTGCCACCTGTATATTGCTTGACATAGCTTGCTATAAGTTGCTTTGCCATTGCGGATATTTTCAATCCATAATCAACGTCATGCTCTGTCCTTAAGGCAACTGCTACAGCTTGTATGTATGCATCTATTACCTGTTCATCAACGCCTTTTCTCTGTATGTAATTTTCATATCCATTTACTGCATTGATTAACTGCTTTGAAGCCAAATAAAAAGCACCTCCGCAAAAGCAGAAGTGCCTTGACCTCTGCCTATAATTTTTCTAGGTTAGCGACTACAATCAATCTGTAGCCGGTAATGCATGTTTACAAAATATTCATTTTATTGAACGCAGAAAAGATTTTCGGGGCTTGAATTGCAAGCCAGTCAACCATTTCCTCATTCTTTGCCCATGCGCCATTGTAGCAATTTGAAGAATCAGATAAACCACTTTCATTGAAGAATGCATGGATAATTTCATGCCTTAAAGTTCTTTTTCGGTATGATTCTTTCTCTTTCTCGTTCATATCTGGAAAGTACTTTTCTTCCGACATGTCGGCAATTACGATCAGCTTGCTATCTTCTCCGCAATATCCTGCAAGACTTTTTTCCTCCATGAAACTGTCCTCTGATACTTTGTGGGTTTCAATTCTGTATTCTGTTCCAAGAATATCTATTTTCATCGTATCATCACAAATAAGAGACTCGTTCTGTGATGTTTTTATTCCTAACTTGGCTTCGTCTAATTCTTTTCGAAGTCTTTTTATTCCTTTTTCCATTTCTTTAATTGCGCCTTGGTACTCCATGTATTCACTCCTTAAAGTAAAGTAATGTAATGACTAACTGTTTGTTAGCCGGTAATATGCGTAGTCAGTAGTAAAAGCTATTCTTAGCACACCAATATTGTGCGCACCTCTTAGTGTTTCGGAAATTATTTAAAGACTATTTTCTTGGTCTGAATTGTTTGATTATAATTTTTGAACATGTTTTCTTCATTTCCAATGCACCTTAAACCCTTTCTTCTTATACTCCTCTACGGCTTTTCTAAGGCTCATATCGTCCTCATACTTTTCATTCAGCATAATCACCACATTTCCTTTTTCAATGCCGTATATGTTGCAATTTGCAAGTTTCTTAGCCGTTCCAATGATAGCTTTTGCCTGTTTACGGCTCGTTTCATAGGTTTTGGTTCCAATATTAACAGTCATTTCTCATACCCCCCTAATCATTCCTAGCAGCCCTGCACACACGAGTATTGCATCTCCTTGAATATCTAATACGCATTACAGAATCATGTACAAGGTCTTGCATATACCCTCTTTCCAAAATAGTTTTCGATATTCCTCTTGCTTGCTTGATACTATTGAGTAATGGCATGTTTAAATCTTTTCTAAAGTGCTTAAAGTACGAAAAGAACCATTCTCTTTGTGCATATTTTATATTGTGCCTTATTCTGCTATCTAATTGCAGACAATGAAGCATTTCTTTAATTCTGATCATTTCTCATAAACTCCTCAAAATCTTCCATACATTTATAGCACAAGTCGTATGTGGTATTAAAAACGCCGTTTCTTGTAACCGAATTTCCGCAAAGTATTCCTTTTTTAATTTCCGCACCACAACGATCACAAGTACACCATTCTTTTTGATGTTTCATATAAATCCCTCACTTATCACATTCGATTCCCGGAATGAATGTTCTTTTACCCATACAAGCATCTTCAAAAGTCGTAGTTTCTATTGAACATCCGCAACTAACCGGGTCTAATGGACAATTTTCATGATTAATACATGTGCATAAAATTTCTTTTTCCTGCTTCATCATTCCACCGCCTTTTAAACTAATCCTAGCATATACAAAATATCAAGTTCCGATATTTCTTTTGCGCCCTCTCTTGTGTGCGCAAGAATTTCTTCCATCAAGTATTTTTCCATATCGTTGCACTTACTCTTATCAAAATTGTTTGAAAAACAGTAATGTAGACAATGCCCATATCCGACTCCAAGTAGAGCACCATGAATACTTTTACAGACAACATTGTAATTTTCTGTTTTTAAAATATCATGTTCTCCATCTAAGAAACATTCTTTTCCGTTGTTGTCCATTTTCTCTTTGAGATATTCAAGAAAAATTCTCATTTCTTTTTCTGAATCGGAAATGTACAAAATAGAATCCTTCTCTCTATCATCAATTATTTGTTTCGATTCATTATCACAAAATTCACACATTCTTATCCACCACCAAACTATTTATGATTCTTCCACCAAAACAACACTTTTCCGCAAGGAATACTGTGCGACTGATGCATAAATTCTTCTGAACCCTCATAAACAATTACAGAGTTAAAATCAATGCGGTCTTTAAATAATTCACAATTTTTAGTAACTTTTTCTAAAGCATAATTGATTGCTTCATCATAGGTCTTGAACCATTTTTCCGCTGCGCCATATGCAAGCGCGCAAGTTCCGCTCTCGTCAAATACGATATATCCGTCTTTGCTTTGTGTTAATTCATTCATTCTTCCACCTTTCTGTACGGATTAAAAAATTCTTTATCCTGTCCGATTCCAAGATGTTCTCTCAATGAAAAATTAGTTATCCGCTCTCGATTAAAAGAATTGCTGACAATATAATTTGCTAACTCCCCATCTTTCCATCCGTCCGTACTTGTCATAGAATCATAAATCCGTTTATATTCTCCGGTCAGTTTGTCAAATTCAAACCATCCTAAATCAAGCGTCGTTCCGTAATCATAAAATCCCCTGTCAGACCACTTTCTGACATAGTACATTAATTGCTTGTACGAAAATCCAAGCCTTTCAAAAATATTTCCAATAGTTCTTATGCTCAATTCTCGATTGCTTGAAGGCAATTTTCTTTTCTGTTCATTCACGCAAGCTCTAAAAAATATTTCTTCTAATGGTTTCATTCTTCCACCTACTTAATATCCGCTATACTTGTTTTGAGTTACTGCCATCCGTCCTGCACCATTTTCGGTTTATATTCATGTTCTGTATAACCTTCTCCGTTGCAAAGGTCACATTCTATGCTATTATATTCATATCTATCACAGCATTCCCAATATTCAGCCACATTTTTTCTTATGGCAATTTTTCCAAAGCCGCCACACTTGGGGCATTTGTATTTCCTATTTCCTTGCACTTTCTTCAAGACATCTTTCAATGTTGTACTTTCTCCGTAATCTGCGATTAGGTTTTTTATGTCATTTATCTTCATATTCTTCCACCAACCTTCTGCCGCAGATAGGGCAAAATGCAATATCAAAGTAGCCTGCTGCCTTACATCCTTTATAAATTATGATACCTGGTACTTTATCGCCGGTGTTCTTCATAATCTGCGCATCTGTTAAATCCGTTTCATTGGCGCACTTTTTGATAGGAATATCAGCACCGAATATTCTGTTATCACTATAGTTCTTACAAAAATCACACATATTCAACACCTATCCCTGCATCTGTGATAAATAACTTTTCTTCTTACATTCGCTTCGTGCGTTCTGCCAATAGACCGAACAAACGGATATTTTTCTTTCTCACAATCCATGTAATCCAAGGAGCCCATATATGGCTCCAATTCGTTTGAAAGCTGTTCCACAAAATCCTTGATATGCTTGAATGCCTTAATTGCCTGTTCTTGTATAAACAAAACTATTGCTCGCCAAGTATCAATTACTTTTTCAGTATACTCAAGAATCATCTTGCCTAATTTCCGATACCACAATTTGAACTCGACAACCATATATCCTTGCGATTCAATAAACTTTTTCTGTTCTTCCGACACATTAAGAACCATGCTTAAACCTCATTTTCATGCAAATTATTCAATAATTTCGTATATTTCTCCTTCACATTCCTTTGGAGCCATCGTTCCCCATCCGTTCTTTTTTCTTAACTCATAATGATTTTCATGCTCTGTTGCTTCAAGTACATCCCCTTTATCAATAAGCATCTTATGTCCATGTTTTTTATCGTCTATTTCCACATCCTGTAAAAATCTTACTTTCATACTCACACCTCATTTTTGCGTAAAAAAATACCAACCATCGAATAGCGGCACAGGGAATCGAACCCTGTCAGACCAAACCATGCCAACCGCTTTCAAATCTGCAATTTCTAATCACGGAAGGGGTTTCTGTTACCAATGATGCCGCTATCATCCATAAGTCTCTCATCGACCGGAACTATTGCAGTAGCACCCGACTAAGTGGAGATAAAGATAAGCACGCCCGGAAAGCATCGAACTTTCGTTAGAGATTTTGGAGACCTCTTTCTGACCACCAGACGGACGTATATAGCGGTCGTAGTGAAACAGCTATGTTTGAAATTGTTTTTGCACTGCATTGTACAATTTCATGCGGACTTTCTACCGCTTACGGAAAGGTTCACCCCTGCCGTAAGTTAGCGCAGCGTGTAGGACTCTAACCTACAAGGCGAATAAACGCCCGACCGGATAGCAACCGGCTCCAATTCCATTATGGGAACACTGCAAATGTGTAGTTTCCGTTTTCACCTGCTCCACACTACACTAAGTGCAAGGTTCTTTTAGTCAGCGGTTACCGCCATCTTTTGAATGACAACCGCTCAATCCAGTTACCTGTGCTAAGTTTAACCGGTATATTGATTAGCACCTGCATTTCTGTAATAAACACACTAGGGGTATACTGGCAACATCACCTGTGGGGATTGCAGGAATCGAACCCGCGACAACCCGGATATAAGCCGTGTCTTCTGCCACTGAATTAAATCCCCATAACCGCCATCAGACGGTTAGCAATAATGTTTATCGTGCTATGCCTTGCACTATCCGGTTTACAGCATTTCACCGGCAACTCAATGTTACCATGCAAGCCTATTTCCATGGTTCTACTCCGCATTAAATTATTGCAGAGCAATAGACAAGCATCGTATTTCAGCCAAAACATAGACCGCCTGCAAGCAGACAGCATAATTTGACCGAGTAGGTGGGTGAGGATTTGAACCTCACATAATCGGATTCCGAAAAGGTGTTGTTGCTGATTACGGATGATTTTCCGCCTATCACTTGGCAACACTCTTACCGATCAGCTTCTTTGCTTGCATTTCGTTCTGCCACCACCTAACTTCTTAAGGGGAATTACATTTTCATAGCTCGGACACCGTGGGATAGATGCCCGAACCATGATTGACTGCTATATGGATTGCACGTCTGCAAATTACAAAGCAGATACCGCTCAACACCATATAGTCTTACGCAAAGATGCCGCCCTCTGCGACAAATGCCACCGAACGGTCTCGCACCGTCCTTAACAGAATCGTCCTAGTGGCGAAAGGAGGAACCCAAATGCTTGAATCACTCAACCAAGGGTTCAAGTACATATGAAAAACATACGTGGCTACATGGAACGTCAGCATGTAACCAGTTAGGCTACCGGGATTCGAACCCAGGAATACAGGAATCAAAATCCTGTGCCTTACCATTTGGCGATAGCCCAATGTCGTTCCGTCCGCAAACATAATTCAAAGCCTAACGCCGATAGATCAATTATTCAGCAGAGAATTATCATTTGCGGACTTAAGCTATACCGTATGCTCCGATTTCTCGCTCTGGTGCTCGGCGTCACTGTCCAGATTAAGCAAATCTCCGGCACTGTCCGGTTCCTTTGATTTTGTTATATGTATTCTTTCGACCGCACTCAAAATTGGCAGAAGAAAGCAAATACCAAATATCGAATCATAAATTACCATGTATTAACTCCACATCAAAAGTATGTTAGAGCCAATCAGCAAGGAAAGAGAAGTAAACCCAACTGTTTGTGCTTTGTTTTCTCGTTCTGTTATCGCAAAATCTAAAAATAATACGATCAGTAGAAAATCAAGTGTTGATATAATTGCTTTGATAATATCCATCTTTTACACCTCCGGCATATAATAGGCAACCTCTATAACGTTATTTTCAATCATCTCTTTAAGCACTTCTTGTGCGCGTTCATGCGACTCGTATTTTCCAATCTCAACGTCTCTTCCGTCAATGTGAAGGTATATATATTCTCCTCTTTGCGCAATAACGTGTGAATCGAAATCGAACACAAAATCTCTTTTCTGTGAAACTACTGTCATTGCCTCTTTTCCTCCCATTCATCGCATACATGGTTAAATTCTACGAAATCAGCGCATAATCGCTTTCGCCGTTTGAACAAACATAACCGTTTGTCTTGACACATAAGCCATATTTACAGGTGCCGCAACATTCTTTACATTCTGTCATTACACATCAACAGCCGCCTTTTATTTGGATTTACAACTTTGACCCTTGACTCAGCCTTTCAATCCGAGTTCACAATTTCGTAAATAACATCATCACAATAATTGCCTGTAGCGTCTCTAATGCTGTCTTTCAGCACATGTTTACTTCCGTTATGCTTTCGGCAAAATTTATCATAACCGCGTTCTGCCGGATTACCACCGACCATGCGCCACTCAACCCGATGTAAAGTTGATGCAAGCTCTTCTAACTTCTCAAACACATCTTTCCCGACAACCGGATTTCCGCGGTCAAAAGACATCAGCCCAAAATTGTAAGCCTTGGATACATAGTAATCAACTTGGTATGAAAGATACCCTATCAACTTGTTGTTGCTCACGATTGCAAAATCGAATCTTCCCTCATCTGGGTTATCTGATATTTCCGGAGTCCATTGTCCTAGACATCCGGTTTCAAACAACATGTCTTTCGTGTAGTAAAGCTTTTGAAACTCTCTTTCAATCTGGTCTCTGTATAGTATCGCAGGTACCAACATACGCTTTCACCTCTTACTATGCTTTTTTGTTTTTTAAATTTTTTTTGGAAATTTAGTTGCGATTCGCAACGTGAAAGTGAATTGTTATAAATTTATTATAGCCTATTTACGATGAAAGTCAATGGGTGTTATTGTAAGTGGCTTTTTATTTTTTGAGGTATTTAAGGGACTTAGTAGCCGCCCGGTGGCCTTTCTGTCAGACCCCCTCCCCATGCATTCAGGACCATTGTTTGTGCTGCTTTGCTTGGTTCGTTTGCTCTGCTAGAATTGTTTATCATTCTCAAACACTTAGCACAATTCCATATGCCATAGGTGTAACTATTCGCTTAACTCCACTTTTCCGAATAGTTCACGAATAGTTAAAACTCTACAACCCTTGATATTACTGCGTTTGTGAATTGTAGAATAATCACACACAATTTAAACTGTATTATTTACCTCTGCATCTGTGAATTGTGTGTCAATTACGTGCAATTCTTGGCTCTTTTTCTCGTCCAATCTTGGCAGCTCCTGCGCTGTGATTGATCTTCTCTGGGTGGCATTATCGCCGATACCGGGCTGATTCATGCCGAACTCGTTGTTGCCCACGAACATGGTTCCCACAGGGCTGTTGGAGTCATACGCACGATCGAGGATGCAATCTTTACGAGATCGCTGTAATTTTTGCCAAATCTTAAAAGCCACCGAACTTGATTCCTCGTCTTTCCATAGGTCAAACGTTGTAGTAGGTATATTGCAAAAATAACTGAATGCTACTGTACTCACTAGTTTACTGTACACATTGGATATATATATATAATAATCACAAAGCTTATATAATACCTCTCTATCGTATCTATTGCAGTTAGTCGGTATAGTTCCGTTGTTAAGAGGGCTTAAACTCTTGTCCTTTAATACTTTAGTATCCGGGAATAGATGCATACCAACATACTGCATAACAGCTTTCCATTGCCTTTGACCAGCTTTCAACAGATCGTCGATGTGAAATTCTATACATGCCTGATCTATCAAATCATTCACAGTTGATGTATATATCTGTACCGTACCTAGATCTACTATAAGCCTTGTAAGATCTACACTCTCTACGTCCTGCATATATTTCACGCCTCCATTCTGTTTAATCTCTCTGCTTTTGGTATACACTATTTCTGGGGTTAAAGTCAACAAGAAAATTTTCACACACTTAAAGACAGTGAGTATATATACTTACACCGCGCGTGTGCGCGGATATACACTTACTCTACATCTATAGACTTTAGATGCAGTATATTATTATTAATTTAAAAGATTAAGAAAAAGATAGAGAAAGAGAAACATAGTTCTGAAAAAGCGACGTCAGACGATTGTCTCGCCTTATGTCAGACGATTGTCAGACGATTTTTTGCAAAAAACTGATACTATTCTATCATTTTGGGACTTGTCAAAGACCTAATACACCTAGCCTTGTTTATGAAAATTTAAGAAAAGTTTTATAGTTTATTTACAGTTTTTCGGAGATTTTGTAAGATATGCCCGGGCAAGTTGTTGATTTTTCGGATACGGCAAAAAATAAAAGACAGCCGGAAAAGCTGCCCTTTGTTTGAAAATATTTACTTGCATTTTGTCCGATCTGATGATAGAGTATAGACAAGTCGCACGGCATGGATGCTTGCCGATGTGGTGCTGCCAGCGATTCCGGCGGCCACGGATTGAAACAATAGCATTTCGTATAATGAAATCGAGTGGGTCAGATTCTTAATCTTTCCCACTTGATTTTTCTCTGTCTTTAATATTTTTCTTTGCGTTCGGATATGTTTCCGCGTACCATTCCAAAAAGTTGCCAAACATTTTCTCTTCTGCTTCTTCTCTTACTTTTATCGCATCTTCTTTTTCTCGGAAACTCCCTAAATTATAATGTTTTCCCCTGAACTCAATTTGTGCTATCCATCTGCTCTTGTTTGCATTCCAATGCACACCCTTATGACCAGATTTATTGTTTTTTGGAATTTTTGCGGTTAAATTATTTACATTTGTTCCGGCAATGCAATAATTATCTACTATTTTTTTGCCGTAAATTTTCCCATTTTTTGAACTATTTTCCCTGCCAAGGCACCCACAGCTTGCCACGCCTCCGTTTTTTAAAGAGCTGGCAGATACTTTTTTAAACTTTCCGCAGTCGCACCGACATAGCCATATAACAGAGCCGTTGTGCGGATCGCGTTCGCTAGTTGCCTTTATTACTTCCAACCGCCCAAATCTTTCTTTCGCTAAATCCTTTTGTTTAAATTGTGTCTTTGCCATTAAACATCCGCATCCCTTGCGGTGCGGATCGTCAAGTTGATCTTTGCGAATCCATTTAATTTTTTTGCAATAAGGGCATTCTACTTGTAAAAAAGATCGTCTTTTTTCCCTTTTGCAATCCAAAACTTTAAAGCCTTTGTAAGTTGTCCCGACAAGATCTTCCGCTTTTGTATATTTTCGTTTTTCTCCCATGGGTTTCCTCCAAATATAAAAAAGATGTGCAAAACCGCTATTATACGATTATGCACATCTTATGTTATGGTTTATCATATTTGATTTTAGTACAGTTCTACAACTTTTACAACCGTATTTATTAAGTTTTCCTCGTCTTTGTCTACAATTTCAAACCCAGCTATAACAGGTGCGCCATACTCGTTGTTTCCTACGCACACGCAGCCGGAATCGAGAAGTTCTTCTTCGTCTCCGTCATCAACCTGCCACAAGTCAGCGAATCTGATTTCTTCTCCAACCTCTAAAGTTTTTCCGTTAAACATTTTGCATTCTTTTTTCATTTTTCTTTCCTCACTTTCTTATTGCTTCTAGACCAGCTCGTAAACCAATGCGTCAGTCCTCTTCACCATATTCGTCATTTATACATTTCTCAACTTCTTCTGCTGTAAACATTCCTCCGTAGCAAATGGCCATACAATTAAAATCCGTGTCGCATATTATTTCTCTTGCTCTCTCGTTCAAATCTAAACTATCCAGATAATCGGCTGTCATTTGATTAAGCTTTTTTAAATCGTCTCCACCGCGTTTGGTGATCTCGTTTATCTCTTTTCTTGTGTAATCTGTATATTCTTTCATAATGGTTCCTCTCTTTCTTGGCTTTCGCCTTTGCTCTATTTCTTTGATCTGTCTATACTATAACATTTTGTGCCTTATATGTCAACAGTTTTTTGTGCCTTATTTCAAAATTTTTTCGTCATGCTCCAGCTTTTCCGCTACTGCAAGTTTGATAAAGTCGTTTGCGCTCTTGTATCCAAGCTTTTCTATGCGTCCCTTTGTGCCTTTTGCGAGTCTACAGTTAATACGCTCGAACTTATCATCATATCTATAGATTGCGCGCCGTGTTGCTTCTGTTGTCTTACGTTCCATGCTCCGCACCTCTCTTTCTTTGTTTGCTAATATTATAATGTCTTGTGCCTTATGAGTCAATAAAAATATTTTTCTTCCTATATAAATGATTTTTACGTTTTGTGCCTTATACATATTTTACAAGTAAAATTATGTTTTGTGCCTTATATTTTGTATATTATGTCAATTGCTTTTGTGTCTTATATTTACTATAATACAAGTATCAAATGAAGCACAGAAAGAGAGGAAAACAACATGACAAAATTTAAAATTGAAAACAACAAAATTTATAGCACTTCTACACTTTGTGAAAAAACTGATATTTTTGAAATCGTGGAAAAAATCCCGGTTCGCTTTTTCGTCTGGAATATAGGAGAAAACATGGGAACGCATGAATATATTCCAGTTTGCGAAGATTTACACCCGGAAGATAAAGAAAATTACGAGATTAACACGGCAACACTTAAGGCCGTAAAAGTTACACAGGATGAATGGAAAAAACTTGATAAAGCGGCATCTTGGGGAGTTGGAAACCTTAAGCAAGCAGAAAAAGCCTTAAAAAGCAAGCACAAAGGCTATACAGCAGACAGAAAAAGAGCTGCGGCAGAACTTACAATTGAAATTTTCCGCAGAATTTGTGAATAGTCGAAACCGCCCGCACGGCGGTCTGCAGGAACTGCCCCACCTGCACTGATGAGACAGGGCACACAATGAAAGGATGGATGATCTTATGAAGATTTTACTTGAAAAATTACAGAAATTAGGACAACTGGAAAAAGCCGCTGATCGTGCGGAATCTGCATGGGAAAAAGAACCGGAAAATGTGGAACTGGAAAAGGCTTTCGATGCCGCTTACAAGGCAGAATTTGACGCGTATATCAGCGCTGCGAAGTATATCGAATATATGACAGACGGAAACGTTGATTTTATGACAGCTAAAAAGTTGATACAGACTAAACATGCGGAGCTTTTACAACTTTTAGCAATTTAGGCAAGGTCGGCTTTTCCGGGGTTCGATTCCCCGGCTTGCTTTTACCTCATAAGAGGACAGAAAACACATGGAAAGGCGGTTTTGATATGAAAACAATTAAATTAACGGATGAAATTTTTAAAGAATTTCACATCATCAAAAAATCAGAATATGACAAGATATGTGAAGATTATAAAAGCACTGCTATTTTCGACAAGAAAATAAAATGCGCTTTTCTTCCTGGACGCGGAACAACATTATTTTTTGAAAACATCCATTTTGTAATTATCAACGACAACGAACCAACAAAAAAATATGCGATCTGGAGAAATCACAAGGTTATAGGCTATTGCGATATAACAGAAAAAGCCGCAAAACACGCAAACGGCGCAAGCAATGCAAAGTTTTACTTTGGTTTTGACAAAGTTACAAATCCAGAAAAATATTAGTACTCTCCCGCTTCTTTCGCGTGCTTGGTGCATCTTTTCCGGTTCGATTCCGGGAACGCGGACTACATGGAAATCGGTTTCCATGCACAACACAATATAAGGAGGTGGGAATCCGTGATCTATGATATTAAGGCAACACACAATGACCAATCTGTGCGCCGCGTGGCGTATGGGGATATGCAAGCATGGTTAATTATAAACCAATTATCGCGTGACGGATGCAAAAATATCTGCATGAGTGAGCGCGGAACTTCTGGAGGTGTGAAAGATGGGAAAATATGAATATATCGGTAAAAGGGAGATTTTGCGCCGGGTGTCTGCCCTTGGCTATCCGATGACATCCGGCAAACTTTACAACTATTCAAGATTTGAAGGCGTGGAGTGGCTAGAATCGCCAGAATTAAAAATAACCGCACAGCGCGGCGGTGATTGGTTGCAGATCACGCAGACAACATACAACGCGATCACGGAAGAGCCAGAACATACAACGCAGACATACTGCAGTTACAGCGACGACGGTTACAAAGAAAGCTATTGACTTGTTGTTTCTGTTATGATAGCCTCTAAATGTATATGTATTATTCCCAATAACCCATATACGATTATGTTTAGCGGTGCACCACCCCTCAAACCATGGCGCACCGCATCAATCTATTAAAGTTACACATCTTGAGATAATTGCACGTTCGTTACACGTTTTGGGGAATCCGTGAAAATGGAATCTTGACCCCAAAAACGCTACCCCAGGGGGGTACAAAAAAAATTACGAAATATTTTTTGGCGCGCGGGAAAAATTTTCTTTCGTAAAAATCAAAGACCGCGCCGCATATTCACTTTTGCTCAACTCTTCTATCAGCCTTTCCCTAGTCATTTCCGGATTCGTCCGGTGCACGTACTGTAAGAGTTCTGAAATTTTATCCATTATGCAACCTCCATAAGTTCAATCAATAATAGTCTGTCTGCTATTTCAAATACTTCTCTTCCGTATGTAGCCAAGAAGTCTGCTACAATTTCCTCGGTATCAATATCCATGTATACGTTATAGGAAAGACAGAACGCATGACATAATTCGTGGCACAACACACGGTCAAGGAACCTTCCGCGTAAATCATCCGCAAGATATATCGTTTTCGTGTCCCTGTCGGTCATGCCTACCGTTCTGCTTCCGTCACTTCTCTGTAGCATATCGCTGTAACGCGATACTTTGACCAAATTCCATATTTCATTGTTTATCGTGAACAATTTACCACCTCGCAAACAAAGAGGGCAAAATGCCCTCTCCATTACATTTTCGTAACAAGCGTAGTCAGCTTTGTCTTGGTCAACTGCTTTTCTTCCGGAGACATGCCGGAAAACAGTTCGGCCACATCTTCTGAAAGAGATTTCATGTACTTTTCAAGTTCTTTCATCTTTGCGTCCTTATCTTCCGGTGAATTTCCGTTATGCATTTCCTTTGTCTCCATGTAACTTCTCCGACTCATACCGGCTCTGCCCTCTCTTGCATCGTGAGTACCGGCACTCATGCCATTATTTCCGCTCATAGGCTCTGAATAATACATCTTTCCCATACTCATTCTGTCAAGGTCTCTCATTCGGTCGTATTCCGGCATTCTCTCCCATTCGTGGTAATCTTCCGGCATCTGATGGTAATATGGTGGTTCTACATATCCTCTGCGTGTTCCGCGTCCTTTCGGTGCGAATCTTCCGTTTGAGTACCGGTACTCATTGTAGTATCTTCTTCCCGGATAATCCCCAAATTCTTCCACCATGCGCATGACTTCTTCGTTTTCAGACTTTTTCATGGCTTCAACGATATTATAGTCTTTGTCAAAGCATACAATATTCTTTGCAATCTCCGTCCAATCCTTAAGATCATCAAGGTTTTGTCCTTCAAAATTCTCGATTCCGATGCCGTCAACGTGGGCTTTCACGCAATCCATAATCTGTTTCGCAAACTTATGCATAATATCAAGCCTCCCTTACTGCAATCAAATTACTGTTCTGAACCTCGATAGCCTGCGTGGATGTATTCTGCACGGCTACGGTACTGCAACAACCGCAAGGCACATCAACGTATGCCTGTGAACTAATATTCTGTAAATTTTGTGCTGCGGCTGGCGTTACGATCATCTTTGTTGACTGCAAAGGCTCTCCATCAACCGCGATTGCAAGTGAAATCTCTCCAACTGTTCCGCCTGTCGGGATCTGAATGTTGCCGGAATACGACACAAGGAATCTAGCCTTGCACTGATTGGTGATACCTCTTAACTTAATAATTCCGCTTCCCTGTCTGTGTACGATACATTTTGTTCCGTTCACTGCTGTTTCTGTGAATGCAACATCTTCTCCAGCGGCAACGGTTTGTAATGCAATTCCTGTTACTTCCATTATTTTTACCTCTCTTTCATAAAAATAAGGGCAAACATTATAGTCTGCCCTTTGGTTATAAGTAATACTGCATAGCAGACATGATTGAGTTAAACTCAATTAAGATACTCAATTATTTAGTTTTAGCAGTTACAACCGGCGTTGCATCCACATCCATATGCATAAGCATTTGGGTTAGGTACGACATATGCCGGGATTGCAGCCGGATTTACTGCATTGATAATCTGCTGTGTCTGAGCTGCCATCTGAGTTGTAAGTAATGCGCTCTGGCGATCCTGTGAAGCTGCTCTGCGAAGGTCATTATTTTCTGCCTGTAAGGAAGAAATTTTTTCGTTGCAGAGATAATCAAGAATAGCGCGTGTTCCTGCGTTCTGACTGTCGATAATGTCTCTCGTATTGCTGTTCATGGTGTTCTGCAATGCGCAAGTGTTAGTTGCCATGTTGTAGTTTACGCCTTGGATAGCTTCTCTTGTTTCACAGCAACAGTTAGCAAGCTGTGACTGCAATGCATTGGTATTCTGCATATTAGCGACTGTATCAGCATTGATAGCTTGCTGAATGCCGAATCCGGTCTGCAAAATGTTTGTGTTGATGCCATTCATGCCGGTTTGCACTGCATAGAATCCGTCACAAAGTCCGTTTGTAATGCCATCAAGTTTTGACACAACCGCCTGATTATCAAATCCGCGCTGGATTTCGCTTCCGACACCACCATTCATTCCGTTTCCTCCGAATCCGTTACCGAATCCACCCCATCCGAAAATAGCGAAGATAACGATAATGAACCATAACCATGAGCCTTCTGCGCCCCATCCATTGTTATTTCCGTTTCCGTCAATGTTCGCAACAAGCGGAACGGATGCACAATTACCTGTGTTAAACATAGAATTTACCTCCATAATTCATTTTTTATATACATAATCTTGCAAGAATTAGTATCACATTCCTAATTGACTTTTAAACGATTCAAAAGCCTTGTCTGCGTCAATTCCCTTTTCTTTGCACAAATTCCTAGCCATCTGCTCAATGCCCTTGGAATCTCCCTTTTGTGCCATCTGCATAGCATTTCTAGCCATAGGGTTGTTCATTACGCTTTTATTCCCCATCATTTGTTGTAAAAACTGCTGTGGGTTTTTCATTCCCTGTAACATCTGCATAGGATTCATTAAGACTCACTCTCCTTTTGTGTTCGTGAAGATTTTCTTTGCGCTTGCGAAGATAACTTATCTTCCAACTCTTCCATTTTGCCAAACAAACAATCCAATTTGTCAGTAATAGCCTTTGTCGCATCATCAGACAGCCCTATTTCAATTCTTTTATCATCACTCGAAGAATCTGCCATCTGCTCATCAAAAGGCTTGTAAACGGTCTTTCTGATTGTTCCGTTGGCATCCCATTGTTTTGCTACGATTGCGCTCATGTCCTGCATCGGAAAAAACGCAACGCTTCCATCCATAGGTACATCATTTGCCATGATTGCTGATTCCGACTGTACTACTTTTCCTTGGATTCCAAGAAACTGCGGTTGCATCTGCGGAATCTGTGGCTCTGGCTGTTGAAACCTCTGCATTGGGTTATACTGATATGCGGCATAGCTTGGGTTTGGGTTAAATGCCATATTCTGATTTTGCATCTGATACATTCTCTTCCTCCAATACTTCCTTGATTGCGTGAATCATTGCTGACTGATACACAAGCGGAACCTTTGATACATCTTCTCTTGTTAAGATTTTTTCAAGAATTTCATCTGTAAATAACATTCCGCATCCCTCCTATGCTTATATTTTTGCATAAAAAAATACGGTTCTTCCGCAAAAAATAAGCAGAAAAACCGCACAAAAAAAGAACGCCCACAGCGTTCCAAGTCTACCATTTTCAGAAAAGAATCTAAAGCACTTGCGCAGACTCCTTTCTTTTGTGTTCAGTTTTTGAGTACCATTTTGAGTACCAATTTTTTTTAAGACGCCGCAAACACAGTGTTTATGCGACTTTTAAAACAGTCCGTACGGGAATCGAACCCTAAAGTAATTGCCTTGAAATGGCTTAAAATAACCATTCTTTCAATTTTTCTTTGAGTACCTTTGAGTACCAGAGACTCATAATGCTTCGATTAAGTCAAGTTCCTGTCTCTTTTCCTCAATTCCGGTACGGTCAAAATAATAATGATCTTTTGTGCAACTAATGTCTGTATGTCCCATAGTATCAAGAATTGTGGACTCTTTCACTTTTCCGTCAAGAAGAATACTTCCGTATGTCTTTCGGATTTTGTGTGGAGATTTCACTTTCATTCGCAGTTCATGTTCGCAGATATACCGCAAACGTTCACGAAAGTTGTAGGATTTCAACCGTTCTCCGTCTCTCTCAAATAGATATTCCCCGAAGGGATTTCTCTTTCGTACTTCATCAAGAATCCATTTGTACTTATCCGGCAATATGGCAAATCGCAATCCGGCTTCTGATTTTGGAAAATCTTTGACCTCATAATGAAAACCATCATCATCACGGTAACGAGTCTCTGTAGAATTGATAGCAACCGTGTAGTTTTCAACATCTTTCCGCTTTAATGCCGACAATTCTCCGACGCGTACTCCTGTCTTAAACATGAATAGCAATCCAAGGTTTACGATATCCAATTGATTTCTAAGGTACATCTCCATGCGCTCCTTTTCATCCGGCATATATACTTGGTCTTTTGCCTGCCGAACTACGTGCTTAAACGCTTTTGGCGATATATCCATATCTTTCAGCGTGTATGTAATTGAAAACTTAACATACTTCTTCCGCTTGGCATACTTGAAAATTCCATAGATCAGTGTTCGAAAATTTGAGAATGCCTTGGAAGTCATGTTGAAATCGTGGATGCTGTTTCGTATAAACGTTTCAAGGTCGCATTCGTCTAAGCTTTTGATTCTCTTATCCTTGATGCCATCAAAGTATCTCTGAAAGTCCATTAAGTATCTGTCATAGGTTGCTCTGCTGATTTCTTCAAGTTCCAGCTTTTGCGAAATCCAAAGGTTGAAGATTTCCGCTACTGTAGGGTCATCTTCTCTCTCTTTCCAATAATCAATGATTTTCTGCTCGACCGCTTCTCTGCGCTTTGCCTTGATTTTACGCCTGCCTTTTACTTCATCCGGCAGATATGAGTACCAGTTCTCATCCTTTCCTTGATAGATTTTATAGGGATTTTTGTTGAGTAATTTTTCTCTCTTTTGCATAGTGACTTGTTTCTGCACAAGTGCTATGTCGAGAATACCACTATCAACGGCATATTTCAACAGTTCTTTTTCATCCAATCAAATACCCCCGTTCTTTCTATTTTATCTTTTATATCTCTCACTCTGTACTCTATCGTTCTTAGTGATAGATTTTCTTTTGTGGATATTTGCTTTTGTGAAAAACCACGGCAGAGAAGAGAGAAAATCCTCTCCTCTTCTTCCGTGAAATTGGCATTTTCTTTGATTTGTTCAAGTTCTGGCTTAATGAATTTTGTAAATTTCATAAGCCATTTCTCCTTGTTTTATTGATTGATATTTAAGTTTTTAAACATAGCACACATAACATCTACAACAATACTGTTTCCAAACTGCTTGTGTAGCTGCGTGTTGCTGTTTACTGCTGCCATTTTGAAAATATCTTCATCAGATACTCCCATAAGTCTGCCACATTCTCTAGGTGTTAGTTTTCTAATCCTATATTGTGGCTCAATCACAAGGTTATCTTTCTGCACACTCGTCAAGCAATTACTTGTGCCTTGCATATTTACCTCTAATCTCTGTTCTGTTGGGCTTCCCACAGTTCTATCTGACGGATTATCAGGATTTCTACCGCGCATAGCAACTATCTGACTTTCACACACTTTAATCTGTTGTGTACCGCCACCCTCAACTGTTGTAATGTTGGGGCAAAGTGCATTTTCATCATATACTGTGTTTGATTGGTGCTTGCCTGTGCCATTATCCATAAATCCTAATTGCCTTGCTTCAAGAATTTTCGGTTCTTGATTGCCACCTTGCATTGTACTCAATGTCGGACTGCACCCCCCCACATCATAAATTCTGTTGGTACTCTCAAATTTTGCTTCAAGAGAGCCTATTACATTTACATCTGCCATAATTACTCCTAAATCGTGTTTTTCAGCTTTTACACACCGGGAAATACCCCCGATAATGCCTTTTTGAAATCTGTCTGAAACTTCTGTATATATGCTTCCTAATACTTCCATTCAATTACTCCATTCATAGATTGATTCCCAAAACCTTTATAATCCCTCGCCATAAGAGTTGTTGCAATATCAATTTGCTTTTCAATCTGCGTTGCTTGATTGCTTAACAACCAAGTTTCCATCTGACCGCAAGTTTGATATTCCGCAGTCATATCTTGCCTTGATACAGTTTGCAACCTCTCTTTGCTGTGGCTTATTGATTGTTCCGTCAACGCAAGTCTGTCTGTCTGTCTTTCTTTCTTTCTGTCTGTCTGTCTGTCTGTCTGTCCAGATTGTGTTGTGGTAATGTGCCGTTGTCAATGAGCTGTTTTATCAGCTTGTCAGCCTTTTCATTGTTGATGTAATACTTTTCATCTACATTATCCTCGAGATAGTCTTTCAACTTCTTTTTGAGTGGTATAGGCTGTGGAAAATCATATGAGTAATTGCCAAGGAACGAAAACATAAAGCATCTGTTTCTGTTCTGCGCCACTCCATAATTTTTAGCATTCAAGTCTTGCCAATAATTTGTGTACCCTAAACTCTCCAAGAAACCCAACCACTTCTCAAAATCATTGATATTTTTCTTGCCGTGTACTTGTGGCACGTTCTCCATGAACAAAATCTGTGGTAATTCTCCGTTACTATCTCTGATTTCTGTTAGTATTCTCTCAACTTCCCACAATAAACCACTTCTTGTACCACTTCCCTTAGACATTCCGGCTTGTTTCCCGGCAACTGATAAATCCGTACAAGGGAACGAGTAAGTAAGTAAGTAAGTAAAGGTTTCTGTGTCGCAAATATTCAAATCTTCTGCATGAACCTTTGTTATGTCCATTGTGGGAAAATCTGTGCCGTGTACTGCGTTATAGCTTGCTATGGCATACTTATCAAACTCCACAACTCTGTAATGTTCAAACTTAGCACCTATTCTCTTTAATGCCATTGCCTGACTTCCGTAGCCGGCGAAAAGTTCTATTAAGCGGATAGGCTTTGTTATACTGATTGGTTCTCTTGTGAAGTCAAATATGCTCATTTGATTATCACAAGAATAATTTTCAAAATTCATAAAATCTACCAAAAGGAAACCTAGGTTTTATGTGCGCACAACCTATTCCTTTCTTAGATTTTTAGTTAATAGAATTTTTTTACACGCTTTTTGGCTATTTCAAATACCTTATCGTGAATGTAGTTCTTAATATCGTTATAGCAATCGTCACATATTTCATTTATCACTGTCTTTTTATCAACATTTGAATAGCCTCTTTTTGCGTAATCATCAGGGTAAATATCAAAACCATTTATTTCATAACAATCACTACAAAATTTGCCACAAACATCACATCTGTATGCTTTACTCATTCTGAATCACTCGCTTTCTTTTCTCTTAAAATCCTCACAAGGCACATCAAGTAAGCAACCGCATTCTTCGATTTCTGTCGTTCCCCAATATGTCTTGTATCTGTAAGAGTTTTCGCATTTAAAGCAGAAGCTCTTTCCACTATTCATCTTGCAACTTGTCTTTTTATCTTCAAGTTTTTCTTTTAGTGTTGCATTTTCTTCAGTAAGTTCAGAAATTTTATTGTCTTTGTCCGATACTTCTTGAAGTAACTGATTATATTTTTTCTTGCTTAAAATCTTCATTCTGTTTTGCCCCTTTCAACTGTTCGGCTATTTCATCAACAAGTTTGTTTTCCATTGTTGTTTTATATTTGTATAGTTCTACAAAATCATCAATAGCCTTGTTGTAACTATCAATCCTAGCATTTCTGTATTTCAATATCTCATTATTCAAAGTTTCTTCGCCCCAATCTCCGCTATCAAACCATTCAACAGCCTTAAATACAGGACTAAGTGCTTCAAAAAGTGTTTCTATTCGTATACTTGCCGACTTGATATACTCAACTAATCTTTGTGTATCTTTAGCCACATCTTCAAAACCTGCACTGTTCAATCTGTCAGCCATATCTTGCAGTAATTCTGTTGACGAACCATTCATAAGCTCGTCAACATCTTTGCAATACAAATAATTCCAACTACCACCGCTCATTCACTTTCACCGACTTTCAATAAATCCATAAACCTTTAAGTTGCAACCTCTGTTTACCGAGGATTCGTTATTCCTTTCTTAATTCATCATCTTTTAAAATCTCATCCAGACAGGCATTGAAGCCAGCCTTCATGCCTTCTGTCCATCGACCGTTAGAATGTAGCTCTAACATCGTATAAGTTTCTTTCCTCTCCGGTAATTCCCGGAGCGGACACCAATTTGGTCTTTCGTATGTTTCAGAATCAACAATTCTTGGTACTTTCATAGCCTGGCAACTGTCAATACCTGCATCCGCGTTACAATACAAAAAGTCGCAACCAAAACACGATTCCGGCATATCTATAATCAAAATTGCTTTAGCCATACAATCACCCTTTCTTTTTCTTCTTAGGCTTAAACTTAAAAACATCATTTTTCTGACGGCTTACCATGCTACGATAGCCGTTCATTTTACTGGCTCTGCTTTTACTCATACCATCACACTCCTTTCGGTTTTTCGCACCGCTCAAATTCGATAACCCAAACCCAAGGATTCGCATCCCAGCCGTAGCGGTTTATGTCGGACTTCTTGACGGTGCTGTTCCAAAGGTTTTTCCACTCTTCCATTGCAATCTCCATGTCTCCGGCATGAACTGCCATAGAAGAAAGCCCCTCATTACGAATACCGTCAATGGTAATTTCCTGTAACTGCTCCACTCTCACATTCGTAACCTTAAGCCAAATCCGTGCGGCTTCTTTTGGCATGTGGATGGATGGGTGCCACCTTGCATCTCCATATATTTCATCTGTTGCCCGGTACATATAACAGCCACAGCTTTTATTCAAGGCGCTCTGTTGTGGTTCTCGGTAACAATTTCCATGTTCGTCTCCCTCGCAACAACAACATTCAAAATATTCCCAAGTTTCGCGGACATAAAGAATATCGCCCGGCTGATATGGAGCTTTGTATGCAGTATTTATCAGTTCTATATCTGTCATATCGCAGTATGGTTTGAACATGAGTTTCTTTTCTTTCAAGAATTCTTCAGGTGCTCCATTTTTGCATTTATCCGGCAACATCCCTATGAACTGTTGCGGTTTCACAACTCTTCTGGTGCAACTCTTTCGACTTTCCAGAATTGCCCGGACCATCTCAGTGTTGAATAAAATCGGTTTAATTGCCATCTGTACCACCTTCCTTTAGTCGATCAACTTTATCGCTCAATTCTTCTATCTTCTGCACTGCTTCTCTTAATACTTCTGCATTATTATTTATCGCCATTGCAAGTTCTCTGACGCTTGAGCTTAACGAAATGCCTGTTATTTTTGTTACTGCTTTATTCTCCCATTTCATTCACTCCACCGCCTTTCACGATTTTTATTGCGTCTGCAAGCTCCACTACTGGCATTGTTCCAAGTCTTTCTGCTTCATCTGCATTACTGTATGCTTCTAACTGTTCCACAACCTTGTCCGGATCGTAGGCAATCGGCTGTGCGTCTATCACGATCGCCAATGTTGCCAAGCTTACTCTCCTAAAATCATCATCAGATTTACTCGCACGCATGCAATATTCTTTTAGTGCGTCTGCATCAATCAGTCCCATCGTTCGCCCTCCTGTTCCATGCTTTAGCCTCTATTCTCTCTGCGACACTATAAGACCCCGCCCATGTACCACCGCTTCTTCCGTAACAACTATTGCAGATAACTTGCGCCCAAAACCCTTTGTTTTCTCCAGGTATGCGTTCGTAATTCAAACTTGCTTGCCCACCACAGAATGGGCATGGTTTAAGTTCTTCACTCATTCTTCATCGCTCCAATCAAATTTTTGACCACAATTACTACAGTAATTTGGCGCATTGTTGTTATTCATTATTCCTATGTCGTGACTGACTTTGATTGTGTTTCCACATTCACAATGGAATACAGAAAGAGTATCGCTAAGGTTATGACTAAATATAGGCTTCTTCGCCGTCTGCTTAACCGCCGCCGCCCGACATTCTTCTGGCGTGCCGATCGCGCGGTACTGCTGTACCTCTTCCAGTGCCTTTACAGCTATTTCACATGCCTGAATTTCCTTTTTGCAATTCTCTAAATTGCTGTAATACTCACCAAGGCTCTTTCTTTTAGCCGCAAATACCTTTGGCATTATTAACATCAACTCTGCCAATGCATTTCTTGATTGTTCCATAGCATTTTGAATAAATATTTTTGCTTCATCAATCGTCATGGTTGCACCTCCAACAGTTCCGGATTGTCGAATCTTGTGCTAACAATCTCAGAATTTTCCGTGGTAAAATCGTCAATCTGGCTAAGGTCAACGCTACCATTTTCGATAGTTACCCATCCGTTTTCTCTCCATGTCTATTCCTCACTTTCTGCCAGCTTTGCCATTTTCCAATCAGTTGTATTACTGCAATCCGCGCTCCATGATGTTGCGCCATTTCCCCACGCATACACGGTGTTGTTCTCGTATTTAGCAAAATATCTTTTTCTCCACGCTTCTTCTTCTCTATCTTTTACCCAAATCGGCGTATCGACCGCAACCTTGCTCCAATCAACAGGTGGTTCAGCATACTCCGAATTAAGCCATTCTCGGAAATTATATGTACTTCCTCTGCACGTATCTGATTCATAAAAATCACACTCTTCACATTTAATTTCTTCGCAAATTGCAGGCTTTCCATTTTTTAATCCAAACAGTGCTGTGTTTGCCGCAAGTTCTATAATCTCATTTCCATATTTTTCTTTATTTGTCATATTAAACCTCCAAATCACATACAAACTTAATCTCATTCGCCAAACTCTGTGCTATCATCGGCACCGTCAACTGAAACTGTTTGTAATTAGCTAACGTATCAATATAGTCTATGAACTTGTCCGTGAAATACTGTAACTGTTTCGCTGTTATCTTAAACTCCTTTTTCAGAATCGTAAGTGTCAGTGCAAAATAGTTAAACAAAGATGCACTGGAAAGCCTGTATGCTTCACGCTCGATGCAGAAACCTTTCTTTGCATACAGGTTCATTAACTGTCTCTGTGGAATTTTCCCGACTTCCTCTTTGATGTCGATTTCGTATTTACTTTTCAGATAAACAGACAAGTCCTTTCCGGTATTTCCACCGGATGCTGCTTCATCTAAGTAAGATTTCAAAAAATCCTGCAACCGGATGATTCTTGCCTGTCCGAACCCGAATTTGTCATGCAGAATGATGTAACCGATTACAACGAAATCTTTGTAAGATTTTGATATAACCTTATCGGCATTTCTCTTTTCAAAATCATTTCGCCCGATAATCCGCATTTCCTGTTTTGTGTAAAATGTTGGCTTTTTATTCCGTCTCAAAGCATTGCTCATTTCTTTGATTTCTCCTTTCTGTATGTGATTTCCAACCATGCAAAATGACTCAATACAAGCTGTCTTGCACGCTCTTCAATCTCCATGCCTTTGTATTTGTTTATCAATGATTCTCCGGCTTTTACAACTTCATCCCACCAAGAATCAGTGCTGTCCGGAGAATAGTATTTCTGAATGAATTGCCAATAATCCATAAATACTTGCCATTCTTCCGAACCCTTTTCAATCTTTGCACTTGCCATAGCCACTACCCCTAAAACGGACAATCGCCATTGTATGGCTTAAATCCGTCCCCACGTTCTTTCTTTTTTATTTCCGCAACAACATCATCAAACGGTTTTTCGATTTCAACAAACTTCATGTGATCTCCATCAAACTCCATTGCTTCACGCATTGTCATTCCCTGCCTGTTCTTCTCGATTTTTACACCCTTGGCTCCCTTGTCATTGTCTGACAGATTCCACAGCATAATTATGTTTGACGCATCCTGTTCGATTGCCCCGGATTCCCTCAACTCTGCCATGGTAGGCTCTTTTGTGTCTCTGCTTTCGGAAGCCCTTGTTATCTGCGAAAGTGCTATTACATGTGTATTTAAGTCTCTTGCAACCGATTTTAAACCTCTTGAAATTGATGCTACTTCTTCATTTCTTCCAGAATATCTGTTATCCGGCATAAGCAATTGTAGATAGTCAACAACGATAACATCAAAATTTTGGTGTCTACATTCTGACTTTATCTCTCTTGGAGATACAGTGCCGGACGCAACCCATAATTGATAATTACTCATTTCTTCATTTGCTTGGTTAAATTTTTCCTGTTCATCACCGAGAAACGCTTTTGCCCTTCTGATTCTCGTTAAGCCGATTTCCGTAAGTCTTGAAATAAATCGCTCATACACCTGTTTGTCAATCATCTCCAAATTGAAATATGCAACTTTAAGTCCTTTTTTTGCCATATTCCCAATGATCTGCGTTGTGAGTGCGGATTTTCCGACTGCCGGTCTTGCAGCAATTACTGTTACATCACCGCGTTCAAGGTCTCCAAGCGCATCATCAAGTTGCGATAACCCGATTTTTATACCACCCTCTCCAACGCTTTCGTTGAAATATTTGTCTTTATTCTCAACTGAAATCTGCTTCATTGGTTTTAACTTTACTTCTTTCCCCTCTTGCAAATGTTCAAGTCTTGTAAGAAGATCGCTGATTGTATCATCAATGTCACATGGTTTTAAACTAGATTTCTGATACATGTCACGAACCGTTCTTGCCTTGTATTCTTTCGCAACCGCATCGGCATAGCTTTTAACCATGGTTGAAGTGATTGTTCCGGTAATACAAGATTTCATCAATTCGCTAATCTGTTCCTGCGTGTATTTGTGGTTCTCAAGTGCCATTGATAAAGACATTGGGTCGATACTTTCATTCCGGTCATACATGGCAAGCATTTCCTTGTATGTGTCCTGTGCGAAATCCGAACTAAACATTTCCGGTTTCAGTGTTCGCCAGATGTTATTCAGCACATCATTGTCAATCAGTACGCACCCGATCACTCCGAACTCTGCTTCTGTCAACTGCAATCACCTCGTTTCTCCGCGATCTGCAACCAATAGTCGCAATCATTTTTCAGCCAATCAACATATTTTGGAATGTACCGAAAATCTGTATCGTCCGGATTCTTTTCTTGATAGTCACTCAAATATGCCTCTGTGGCTTTGTATAACAGCCGTGCAATGTCCGGTTGGTTTTCTTCGATAACTTCTAGCACTTTATCCATCCAAGCTGTTTTAGAGGTACTGTACGCTGTTTTCTTGGGGTATATACTAAAAGTCTTTTTCCATGCATCGTCAAAATCAAACAACTCTCCGGAATCGGTCGACAGCGAATTTTCTTTTATATTTTCTTTCTCTTTATCTTCTTCTTTTTCTTCTTCTTTATCTGAAACAGCGACATCAGACGATTTATCGGGCGATTTTTGCTCAATCAGGTTCTTCTGCTTCTTTCTCCGGTTCTGCTGATATAGCCTGTCACGTTCCTTTTTCTTCTCATAAGCGTCAAGTGTTTGGTGCTTGTTCCAATTCGGAATCGTTATCACGTTGTCAACAACTTCAATCATTCCAAACTCTTCAAATGTCTTAAGCGCAAGCCTTACCGTGTTCAGATCTCTTCGGAAAATGGTGGCAAGCATTTCATCCGTGAACGGCAATTTGTTGCTCATCATAAACACACCGTTGTTATTCTGTTTTCCGGCAAGAATAAGAAGTTTGAACCAAATCGTAATGATGCTATCCGCACTCGGCATACTCTCAATCAGCAGAATCTTTTCATCATCAAAGACATCTGTTGTGATTTTAATCCACTTGACTTCTGCCATTTAATCAATCACTCTCCTCATATGTATTTTCAGAAATCAAAGCCATAAATTTCTCATACTGCTTTTCAGAAACTTTGTTACCCTGTTTCTCCGGCTTTAAACGGATTTCAAGGTGCTTTTCAGCGATATGCGATAATTCCTTGGCAAGACTCTTTTTGCCTTGTTTAATGCCGTCATAATAGCCTTTTGCCGGACGGTAATCATCAATCTTAGCTTTACCCTCGCCCTGTGAACCGCTTGTTTTATTGCGAAGTTGATAGCCTTTGTCTGCATACAGTTTGATAATATACTGCTCCTTCTCGTCCAGCTCATTTTCTGGATAATGCGCGCAACCAACTTTCCAACCATATTTGTTGTCTTGCGAAAACAGACCGTGCTTTTTCAGCGAAAGATCAATGTGCTGATACCCAACAAGATGTTGTGCAAGCCTTGTCAAAATATGCTTTGCCTGTCCCACGTAGGCATACCGGAAGCCATACTCGTCAACCCTTACTAACGAGTAAATTCCGCTTTCATCATCCAGCTTTGGGTTCACTTCCAACCAACGTTTTTTGTTCTTTGCTTCAACGGCTTTCGCCTGTTTGAATTTCTTATAATCCATTCAATCACTTCCTCTCTAACCGTTCCATGCTCATTTGAGCCACAAACTTTCCGTAACTCATTCCGGAAGCGCGTGCCATATGATTCACAGCCTTGATTGCATCATCCTTTTTCTTTGGCTTTCTCAATCGTTCTTTAATGTCAATGCCGATGCAGTCTTGGCAATCAACTTTGCGTTCATCTATCGTCATAAACAGCCTGCCACATTTCGGGCATATTCTTGTATACACAATTCTTCCAGCCTTTTTAAAATTCTTAAACTGTGCGTATCTTTTGGCACATTTTGGTCTGCAGTATTTTTGATCTGGTCGCTTCGGCTCAAATTCAGCCATACAGTATTCACATATTTTCAATTTTTACCTCCAATCTTTTGTAAGGGCGGCACGGTAAACGCACCGCCAAAACATGGCTTTCAATAAGGTTTGTGATAACTATTCGCCAAACAAGATAGTTTCTTTTAGGCTTTCGCCAAGGTGTTTCAACCTATTTCAAACTTTCAAGATGTGCAATGCGTTTCTGTGTAATATCAAGGTTTTCCTTTGCTCGTTTTTCTTCTCTTCTTTCTTCCGAAATAAATTTTTCAATTGCCGTATTCCTGTTTTCTTCCAAAAATACTATCGTGTATCCTGCCCATCCGCAAATGTGACCAATAGACTCTTTTCTGATTCTGCTTCCTTTGTAAAATCCTCCAAGTGCATTCTCCAATGTCACATAAGTTTTGGCACATTCTTTTGCTTCGACAACTTGTTCTTCAAGGTTTCCTCTTTGAAAACTGTAAACATATAATTTCATCTTTTCTCCTTTCAGAACGGACAAAGGTTCATATCAACCTCTAGCCCTTTTTCTGCAACATAAACATTTGCTCCATATTTAATTGTTTCTTTCGTTCGTTGTAGGAATAACGCGGGATCTCCGCTTGTGTCCGATAAGTGTATTAAAACGACATTTCGTAAAGCTGGGTTGTCGTTCGTCTGAATAAATTTAAGTGCCGTATCAAGGCTCATATGACCTCGTAAACGGTGTTCATAGTTCGGTTCATTCCGATCTACCAAGTCCATGCTATAATTGGCTTCAACCATGATATGCTCAACCTTTATGCCGGAAAAGTTGTACTTGCAATACTCCAAGTCGGTCAAGAATAACAGTTTGCCCATTTCCTCATGCTCAATTAAATAGCCATAACACTCGATTTCTGTATCATGCGGTACATTGAAGGGTGTTACTGTAAAACTGCCGATTTGCCTTGGTCTGCGCGGTGGAATGGCTATTGTACGCTCTCCTGTAATGGTTTCAAGTGCGGTCTGTGTTTCAAATGCCGTATAAACCGGAATGCCGGATTTCATAAAATCTTTTATGTATCGTGCATGGTCTCCATGTTCGTGGCTTACAATGCATCCGGAAATATTTGCTATTTTCCAATCAATCATTTTCTTAAAATCAAGAAATTTGCATCCTGCTTCGATTGCAAGAATCTCGCCACTGCTGCTGATTAAAGCGTAACTGTTGCCTGCCGATGATGAACCGCAACATCGCATAAGCATTTAAACCACCTCACTTTCCTTAATACTTAATATTCATATTTCCGTGTTCGTTTACCCAATCAATAGCTTCTGCGTATGTCACACCATTGTTTTTCAAGATGTAAAGTAGATTATGGAATTTAGGGTGTGTTTCTTTCAGCCTTAAAAATCTGCTTTCTTTCTCTAAGTGGCATCCGAATCCGCACAGTACACAGCCTGTTCTTTGGCATCCTGTTGTTTTCAGCAATGGTCTTTCTTTGTCAAAAATCCCAAAATCCGCAAATGACATCTGATTTTCGCATTGTCCCATAGCTTCATAATCTGTGACTACTTCACCATAAACGGAACATATCGCTCCACATTCTTTAAAAGGATAAAGTGCTGTTGCCCCTGTTGTGCGGTAAACAACTTTGTTTCCATATCTCATCACTTTTCTGTAATATGCGTCAGACGACATACTTCTTGCATTTTCTTTGATGTAAAGTAACACATCCTGTTCCGTCCAAAAGCTCATAGGGTTGCTATGCGGTCTTGTTACATTAAAAGCATTACAGCCGTCCTGTAGCCATTTCTGTGTACGCATAACGCTTTCACTTGCCATAGTCGCTATAATCGGCTTTCTGCCTGTTTTCTTTTCGTAATCGTGCGCAGGCTTTTTCTTCATAATGTCACAACATAAGTCACTTATTTCAAATGGTGCATCAAGAAAGAACTTATATTTTTCTTGATTAAACTGACTATAATTGCCTTTACTATCTGTAAGTTCTCCATTCAGTCTGCGTAACCTATATTCTGAACCGCTAGGGATAACACCCATCTGCAAACTCTTGTACTGTTCGTTCTGCTTGTTTATTCTCCTGTCTATTCCTAACAGGTCTGCCATATAGCAAGCATACGGAATTGTCTGCCTGTCTGTCTGTCTGTCTGTCTGTCTGTCTGTCTGTCTGTCTGTCTGTCTGTTAA
>ENA-OQRB01000122-OQRB01000122.1-human-gut-metagenome-genome-assembly--contig:-NODE-122-length-58529-cov-7.865102_pt1 | contig 58529 bp, 48 predicted proteins | sample MGYA00243235_ERZ505100 | MGnify/ENA primary metagenome ERZ505100 (study PRJEB26097, sample SAMN02712145) | human gut metagenome | biome: Gut microbiome | host: Homo sapiens | place: Denmark: Copenhagen...
ATGCATTGATGACAGAAAGCGGTGCCACGAGTGAATCTACGATGGATGCCATATCACTCTTTGCGATCAGATTACAGGAGGAATACAGATTCATCGGTGAATGTACGCTGTCTGTAAGCGTGATCACTTTTGCACTCCGGTTGTTTGCAAATTCCATTGCCTTTAGAGTACGCATGGAATATCTCGGAAAACTGATCCCGATGATCACATCGTCCTTGCTGATACGCACCATCTGTTCAAACAGCTCACTCGAACTGTTCGTAGACAGCAGACGTACATCGTCAAACATCATATTTAAATAAAATGCAAAAAATCCTGCAAGCGGTGCACAACTGCGGATACCCACAATATATATCCGTTTTGCATTTAAGATCGTCTCTACTGCCATATCAAAGGCGTTCGGATCTATCATCTCTATCGATTCTTTGATCCTTTCCGCGTCTGACTGGAGAACAGATTCTAAGATTTTTGACTGACTGATCCGTCCATAAGCCACCTCCATCCGCTGTACGGAATTGAGCTTATTGCGCACCAGTTCCTCTAATGCTTTTTGAAAATCCGGATATCCCTTATATCCGAGATGTGTTGCAAAACGCACAACCGTTGATTCACTGACTCCGACCACCTCGCCTAATTTGGCTGCCGTTAGAAAAACTGCCTTATCATAATTATCTGTGATATAACTTGCAAGAAGTTTTTGTCCTTTGCTCAGTGTGCTGTACGCTTCATTGATCCGATTACTTAAATCGTTACTATTCCCCATAAGAAAACCGCCTTATCTCTATTGTAGACAGGATCATTTTGCTATGATCCTTCAAAAATTTTGTTATAACCCAAAAAGGTGCCTTGGCTCTCGCCAAAACACCTTTTATTTTAATTCATTTTCTCATTTTTTACAATAGCTTATACAGGATATGCTCCATTTTTTGTATCAGCAATATTCTGATCTACTTTTGTCTGCTGAGCCTGTCTGTACTTGAAGAAATCAGTAGCAACCTGTGGGAAGAGAGCATAAGAAAGAACATCCTCATCCTGCTGTTTCCACTGCTTCATCTCAGCCTCAATCTTGTCAAGCTCTGGCTCGAGAAGATCTGCCGGACGACATGTGATGGCATTCTTCTTATCATCACCAAGAACCTTGTCAACAACCTCAGGGTTGAAAGGCTTAACTGTCTGACCATACTTACCAAGAAGGATATCCTTAGTCTCCTTAGTAGCAACCTTGTATCTCTCACCCATGAGTACGTTAAATACAGCCTGTGTACCAACGATCTGTGAAGAAGGAGTTACAAGTGGTGGCTCACCGAGGTCTTTACGCACACGAGGTACCTCTGCGAGAACCTCCTCGTACTTGTCCTCTTTGCCCTGCTCCTTGAGCTGTGAGATAAGGTTTGAAAGCATTCCTCCAGGAACCTGATAACGGAGAGTATTGATATTTACTCCGAGTACCTTTGGGTTCATGAGACCTGAAGCTAAAGCTTCCTCTCTCATTGGTCTGAAGTAATCAGCAATCTCACTTAAGAGATTAAGATCAAGACCTGTATCAAACTCTGTGCCCTTGAATGCCTCAACCATAACCTCTGTTGCAGGCTGGCTTGTTCCAAGAGCGAATGGTGACATAGCTGTGTCAATGATATCAACTCCGGCCTCAACAGCCTTCATGTATGTCATTGAAGCAACACCTGATGTGTAATGTGTATGAAGCTCGACAGGAAGGCTTGTAGAATCCTTTAAAGCCTGAACAAGCTCTGTAGCCTTTGCAGGAACTAAAAGACCGGCCATATCCTTGATACAAAGTGAGTCAGCACCCATGTCCTCAACTCTCTTTGCCATATCCATCCAGTAGTCAAGTGTGTAAGCATCTCCAAGTGTGTATGAAAGAGCTACCTGGGCATGTCCCTTTTCCTTGTTACATGCTGTAACTGCTGTCTGTAAGTTTCTGATATCATTTAAGCAGTCGAAAATACGGATGATATCGATTCCGTTTGCGATTGACTTCTGTACGAAATACTCAACAACATCATCTGCATATGGACGATATCCTAAGATATTCTGTCCACGGAAAAGCATCTGGAGCTTTGTATTTTTGAAGCCGTCTCTTAATTTTCTGAGACGATCCCATGGATCTTCCTTTAAGAATCTAAGGCAGGCATCGAATGTTGCACCACCCCAGCACTCTACTGCGTTGTATCCAACCTTGTCCATTTTGTCAACGATTGGAAGCATCTGCTCTGTTGTCATTCTGGTTGCAATCAGTGACTGATGTGCATCACGAAGAACAGTTTCTGTTATTTTTAATGGTTTCTTTACCACTTCTGACATGATTAATCCTCCTTAATTAAATCTAAATACCGAATATAGCCATGAAGCATCCGGCCGCTACGGCAGTTCCAATAACACCGGCTACGTTAGGTCCCATAGCATGCATAAGAAGGAAGTTTGTTGGATCCTCTTCTGCACCGACCTTCTGAGATACACGGGCAGCCATAGGAACAGCGGATACACCGGCTGAACCGATAAGTGGATTGATCTTGCCTTTTGTAAGGAAGCATAAAAGCTTTCCAAAAAGTACTCCGGCAGCAGTTCCCACCATGAATGCAATAAGACCAAGGATAACGATCTTGATTGTGCTCATATTAAGGAATGACTCTGCGCTTGTAGAAGCACCTACTGATGTACCGAGTAAGATAACTACAATGTACATAAGGGCATTGCTTGCTGTCTCCTGAAGCTGACGTACTACACCAGACTCACGGAAAAGGTTTCCAAGCATGAGCATACCAACGAGTGGTGCTGTAGTTGGAAGCAGTGTACAAACAACGATAGTAACTACTACAGGGAAGAGAATTCTCTCAAGCTTGCTTACAGGACGAAGGTTCTGCATCTTGATCGCACGCTCTTTCTTTGTAGTAAATAATTTCATAATTGGCGGCTGGATGATAGGTACTAATGCCATGTACGAGTACGCTGCCACGGCGATAGGTCCCATCAGACCTGTCTGACCTAATTTTCCGGCAAGGAAAATAGATGTAGGTCCGTCAGCTCCACCGATGATAGATACGGCTGCTGCTGCCTTGTCATTAAATCCGAGAAGGATTGCAAGGAAATAAGCTCCGAAAATACCAAACTGTGCTGCAGCTCCGAGTAAGAAGCTGATAGGGTTTGCGATAAGCGGACCAAAGTCTGTCATAGCTCCGACACCGAGGAAAATCAGTGAAGGAAGAATTGACCACTCATCAAGTGTATAGAAATAATAAAGTAAACCACCTACTCCATTGCTTGAGTGCTCAGGACTTACAATAATATCAGGATAGATATTAACAAGGAGCATACCAAAAGCAATAGGTACTAAAAGTAAAGGCTCAAATCCTTTTTTAATAGCCAAAAACAGGAATACACATGCTACGGCAATCATAACATAGTTTCCGACTGACAGATTAAAAAAGGCAGTCTGATGTAGGAGGTTTGAAAGTGTTTCACCTACGTAACTCAAATTAGTTTACCTCCTGGAATTAGTTTAATGTTGCAAGTAATGCACCTGACTCTACTGAATCACCAACAGCAACATCAATGCTTGCTACTGTTCCATCCTGTGGTGCAACAACAGGTGTCTCCATCTTCATGATCTCAAGAATAAGAAGTGTATCACCCTTCTTTACTGCATCGCCAACCTTAGCCTCGAGCTTAAATACCTTTCCGGCAGCTCCGGCCTCAACCTTGATGCTTCCTGCTCCTGCAGGTGCAGCAGCCTTTGGTGCAGCGGCAGCAGGTGCTGCAGCTCTTCTAGGTGCGCTTGCTGTGCTAGGTGTGCTTCCTGTCTCTTCTACTGTAACATCGTAAACATTTCCGTTAACGGTAATTGTATAGTTTTTCATCTCAAATGTCCTCCTAAATTATCTTCTATTGATTGAACGGACTACAAAGCCCTCTGTTGTAGTACCCTCGCTTGCTGCTATAGCTGCTGAGATAACAGCTACAAGCTCTGTATCATCTGTAAGGTCTGTAGCAGGCGTTGCTGCAACAACAGCCTCTTTCTTTTCAGGCTCGCTCTTAGCTTCTGCCTTCCTTGGCTTATTGCCGATAAGAGCAATAAACTTGAAGCAGTAAATGATAAGAGAGATAAGAATAAGTACACAGAATACAATACTCATTGAAATTACTGTGTTCTGTCCTGCCTTAGCAAGCTTCTGTCCCATTGTCTGAACAGGAGTAAGTGAGATACCTGTTACCTCCATGGTAACCGAATCATATACTAATTCGTATGTTACATCCTGCTTGCCAAATGTAAGTGTCATGTCGGTAGTGAGTGTACCACCTGACTTGGTTACTGTAAAATCCTTGCCATCAGTTGCATCCTTTACGTCTCCGTATTTGTCAACCAGATCAAGCCATGATGAAACGGCATCAAGCTCAGCGTCGATATTTTTCATTGAAACGCTTGCTCCCGACTGTCCGAGTGTGTTGTAAACAACCTCACCCTCTGTCATGCCTGTCTTCTCCTCAACTCCCTTGACACTCTTCTCATAGCTGTCATAACCGCCACAACTATCTACGAGTGCAATGTAGTTCTGGATGTTGCTAAGGCTGTCTGTTGCCTCAGTATGAAGCTCGTCTGTTGTGTATCCGCCATATGTCTTTTCGGCATTGTCAGAGCCACATGCTCCAAGCATACATACAATCATAAGAAGGCTAAGGATATATGTTATTTTTTTCTTCATAACAAAATGCGCCTTTCTATTATTTAGTTCCGTGTTTCTTCTCTGGTGCATCTACATATTTGGTGTAAAGCATCTCAAAAGCACCTACAAGATATTTTCTTGTGTCAGCCGGATCAATGATGAGGTCTACATATCCTCTGGCTGCTGCTGATGAAACAGAAGACTGAAGCTTCTCGTAATCAGCTGCCTTCTCATCAATTTCCTTTGCATCAGCGCCCGGATACATAATCTCAGCTGCAATCTTTGAATCCATCATACCAATCTTTGCATCAGGGTATGCATAAACCATATCAGCTCCGATTGACTTAGAGTTCATTGCAACATATGCGCTTCCATAAGCCTCGCCTGTAATCAGGTTAACCTTTGGACATGTTGCACTTGAGAATGCGTATGTCATTCTGGCAAGAGCCTTTGCAAGCTTCTTCTCAGAGCACATGCAGTTCTTGAATCCGTTTACATTTGTAAGTGTAAGTACAGGAATTGAGAAAGCATCACAGAATGATACAAACTCAGCTGCCTTGTTGCAGCCCTTTGCAGTAAGAGAAAGTGCAAACTCCTCTGCCTTCTTGCCCTCAGCATCATATACTGTGCTGCAGTTTGCAACTGCACCGACTGTCATGCCGTTTAATTTAACAAAGCCTGTTACCATATTCTTGGCAAAGTCTTTCTTTGTCTCAAAGAATACATGATCATCAGAAAGCTCTGATAAGAGGAATCTTGGATCAGCCTTCATATCAGCCATGCTGTTACATGCTCTGTTGAGATCATCCTCACATGAGTCTGTGTATACATCTCCCTCGTTGTTGAGCGGAAGCATGCTGACAAGAGCTCTGATATCAGCGATAATATCATCCTCTGAACCGATTCCGTCTACACATCCATTGTTCTCACTCTGGAATGAAGCTGCTGCTGTATCGCATTTCTCAACGCGGTTACCCTCTATTGCATCAGGAGTATTAACAAACATTCTGCCCTTAGACTCTTCGATATAAGCGAAATCACAAAGAGCCGGTACGACAGAAAGTCCGCCACCGCAGTTACCGAATACACCACAAATCTGTGGAATAACGCCACTTGCTGCAACTTCCTTGGCGTAAATAAGACCAAATCCGTCTAATGCATCAACTGACTCCTGAAGTCTGATACCACCGCAATCGATAAATGCGATAACAGGTGCGCCCATTTTCATGGCCATATCATATACAGAAGCAATTTTCTTTGCATGCATCTCGCCGATTGTTCCGTTAAGAACTGTTGCATCCTGGCTGTAGATAAATACAAGATTTCCATCAATCAGACCGTGTCCGATAATAACACCATCTGAAGGAGCTTTTGCTGCAGTAAGGTTAAAATCTGTACTGCGAGCTGTCACAAGAGAACCAATTTCCATGAAACTGTTCTCGTCGACTAACTTAGCAATACGCTGCATTGCCAAGCTTTGATTGTTACTACTCATTTTATATCCTCCATCTATAAAAAAATAAAATTTTTCGCTAGTATGATAATAGACTATTTCTAAATTTTTTTCAACTAATTTGTTAAATTTTTAACCTTATTTTTTGTTCAGAAAAAATTTCCTATATTAATTGTAAAATTCTTGAGAAAATTCTTGCAAATTTTCTTATTCTTCTTGTTGTTTTCTATATATTTTAAGTCAATTGTGTTTCTATCCTCTTTTTTTACCGCCAAAGTTTCTTTTCCTGCTTCCTGTTTATCCGTTATATCTTCGTCAGCTGCCTGCTTATCCGTTGTCTGTGTATCACCGGTCTGTTGTGTTGTTACACAAGCAGCATCACAGTAAGAATCTTCGGCAGCATCTGAAACCGCATACTCCACCAGACTCTTTGCATCAGCCCACTTATAGTTTTTATTGTTTGGCCACCCACAGCCCAAGAGAGAAAGGCACATTCTCCTTCCATCCTTTTCAACTGCTGCGACATAGCAGTAGCCTGCCTTTGTGGTAAAGCCGGTCTTTCCCGATATGCAGTAGTCCGTCTCCGTAAGGAGCCTGTTGTGATTGTTAAAAACCATCTGACCTCCCTCTGTCTCAAACGTGTACTGCATAGTCTGTGTTATCTCAAGAAACTGTGTTGATTTTGGTGATTTCCACGCACAATAAGACATTATAACACACAAATCTCCCGCTGTGGAGTGGTGAAAGCTTATATCATTCTCAGCATCCAGCCCGTTTGGTGTAATAAAATACGTGCCGAGGCACCCTATCTCATTTGCTTTTTCATTCATAAGCTTTGCAAAGCCCTCCGTCGAGCCGCCCACATGTTCCGCAATCGCATAGGCACAGTCATTGAACGACTCAAGCATCATGCCATAGAGTAAATCCTTCATATTATAGCTATTCCCGGCCACAAGTCCAAGCTTGACCGCAGGCTGTGATGCGGCATTTTGTGAAATCGTAACAGTATCATTTATATCAGCTTTTTCAAGTGCCACAATACACGTAAGAAGCTTCGTGGTGCTGGCATTTGCCATGCTGTCTCTCATATTTCTGCCATATATAAACGTCTCGTCATCCGCATCATATAATGCCGCTGAAACAGCATGAAGCTTTGGCTCATTTACGGCTTTGTCTGTATTTTTAGCAACAGTATTTTCAGCCGCCATAAACACACTTTTCTTTTCCAAACCGGGCATTTTTTGCTTTTCTAGTGTCTTAAAACCAAGCAAACAGCTGACAGTACAAATCAACACACAAATGAAAACTATTAAAGCTATTTTCGACTTATATTTTTTCAAAAAAATAATCATATAATTACCTCCATCGGTAATATATATGATTATTTGCATGTCCTTATTATATGAAATGGCAGCTTACGCAATACACCTGCACTACACATCAAGCTTCACGTGCATCTCCTCCTCTGCCTCCTGCTTAAACTCCTCAACCTGCACAGGGCTTAATACCGGCAGCTCGTCGATAGACGAAACCCCAAAGCTCCTTAGAAATTCCTCTGTGGTTCCAAACAAAAGCGGCCTTCCCGGAGCATCAAGCCTTCCAAGCTCCTGCACCAGATTGTACTCGACAAGCTTGCTTATGGCATGTTCACTTGACACACCTCTGATTTTTTCTATTTCAGCCTTTGTTACAGGCTGCTTGTACGCTATGATTGAAAGAGTCTCTAAAAGCACATCCGTAAGCACCCTCTTCTTAGGCTGCTTTGCAATGCGGATGAGATATTCATACATCTGTGGCTTTGTACACATCTGATAAGCCCCATCAAGCTCTATGATATTCATACCTATATTTGAAGAGCTTCTATACTCCTTAATCAGCTCGTCAAGCAGCTTTTTTGTTTCTTTTTCATTTAATTGTATTGCATCGGCTATCCTTCCAAGCTCCACGGATTCTCCCATGGTAAATAAAATAGCCTCTATTGCAGCTTTATAATTCATATATCATCAAACCCTCTTTATGCAACAATCCTTGACTCAATCCGGATATCATCAAAAATATGCTCCTGAACGATAGTTAATTTGCCGGTCTTCATAAGCTCCAGTATTGCAAGAAATGTAACTATGACTTCCACTTTGCTTGACGATGCAGTAAGCATCCCTCTGAAGCTGAAGTGCTTGTGTGAGGCAGCATAGTCTGTCAGATATTCCATCTTTTCCTCTAAGGAGACCTCTTCCTTTTCAATCTTTCCAAACTTCGAGCGGACCTTATCTATCTTTTCTTCCTGTCTCTTCATTATACTTTGAAAGATTCTGTTTAAATCAGAAAGACGGATATCTCCGACAAGCTCCTCAAGATTAACAGGCTCCTCATATGCAAGGACCTCATCAGGTATGTCCTTCTTCTTATACCACACCTTGCCGGCATCCAGCTGGCGATCCTTAAGCTCATTTGCCATGCACTTGTACATCTTGTACTCAAGCAGCTGCTGCACAAGCTCTGCTCTTGGATCTTCCTGCTCCTGCTCTTCTTCCTCTTTCTTTGGGAGAAGCATCTTTGACTTTATGTCGAGGAGCGTAGCTGCCATCACGAGAAACTCGCTGAGTGTGTCCAGGTTATCCTTTTTCATCTGGTCCACATACTCCATGTACTGCGCTGTAATCTCGACAATCGGGATATCATAAATATTTACTTTATTTTTCTCTATCAGGTATAAAAGCAGATCAAGCGGTCCCTCAAACACCTGAAGCTTAAAAGTCATATCCATAATTTGTACTCCGTTAATCCCTCAAAAACTGTGCCATAACGTAATTGGCTACATCCTTTCCTCTCTCCGATAAATAGATATGCCCGTCCTTTACCACGAGCAGCTCTTGTTTTTTCATGCTGTCTATCGTATCCTTGTAGATTGCATCTATCGAAATATCAAATGCCCTCTCAAAGGCTTCTCTTGTGACCCCCTCATTCATACGAAGTCCAAGAAACATAAACTCCTCCATCTGTCCCTTTTTGTCTATAATATCAGCTGCCACATGCAGATTGGCCTTAAATATATCATCACCCACATCATGTATATGACGGCAGCGCGACAGATATTCATCCATATCGGATGTATTGGTATATCTGACATTTGATATAAGCGATGCCGCCCCTATTCCAAGTCCTAAATAGTCAGCTCTGGTCCAGTAGCCTATATTATGGCGGCACTCCATGCCTCTTTTAGCATAGTTAGATGTCTCATACTGCCTGTAGCCGGCATCCATAAACGCCTTCTGTCCCGCCTTTTCCATATCATATAACTCGTCCTCATTAGGCAGAAACTCCGTTCTCATGCCCGCCTCCTGGCGCACCGTGTCAAACTTGTACTTTTCATAGAAAGGAGTGCCCTTTTCCACTATAAGAGAATACGCCGATATATGATCCGGATGAAGCCTTATGATCTTGTTTACTGTCGCCATATACTGTGACGCTGACTGTCCCGGCAGACCATACATCAAATCTACATTGATATTTTTAAAGCCCACGTTTCTGGCTAACTCGTAATTTGTCACAAACTGTTCAAAGGTATGTATACGCCCGAGCCGCTTAAGCTCATCATTATTTGCCGACTGCAGTCCTATGGACAGGCGGTTGATTCCCGCATCCCTGTATGCTAAAAGCTTTTCCCTGCTAAGCGTACCGGGATTGCACTCTATGGATATCTCAGCATCAGGCAGCACACTAAAGCAGTCAAACACACCCTCCATCAAAGCAGCAATCCACTGCTCATCTATAGAGCTTGGTGTACCTCCTCCGATATAGACAGATGACACCTGATAGTTCTTCATAAGCGGGCCATAAAATATCATTTCCGCCATAAGCCCCTTGACGTAACGAAGCTTTGCTTCATCGTCTGCTGGAAATGACAAAAAATCACAATATTCACATTTTCTCACACAAAATGGTATATGAATATAAATCTCAAGATTCTTCATATGTGCGATTACTCCTCATCCAGCTTAAGCACACTCATGAATGCCTCCTGTGGTATCTCTACATTGCCCACCTGACGCATCCTCTTCTTTCCTTCCTTCTGCTTCTCAAGTAGCTTCTTCTTACGTGAAATATCACCACCGTAGCACTTGGCAAGCACATCCTTGCGAAGCGCCTTAACCGTCTCTCTTGCTATAATCTTGCCACCGACTGCTGCCTGAATAGGTATCTCAAACAGATGCCTTGGTATCTCACCCTTAAGCTTCTCGCACATCTTACGGCCTCTTTCGTATGCACTCTCCTTGAATACGATAAATGAAAGTGCATCGACCATTTCCTTATTGATTAAGATGTCAAGCTTGACGAGCTCTGAGCGCTCATAATCCTTCATCTCATAGTCAAACGAAGCATAACCCCTCGAGCGTGACTTTAAAGCATCAAAGAAGTCATAGATAATCTCATTTAATGGCAAGTCGTACTTTATGAGAGCTCGTGTCTTTTCGATATACTCCATGCTGATATAGACTCCTCGTCTCTCCTGGCACAGCTTCATAATCGCACCGACATAGTCACTTGTGACCATAATCTCTGCAGATACGTATGGCTCCTCCATATACTCAATCTCTGACGGATCCGGCATATTTGAAGGATTGGTCAGATCTATCACCTCACCGCTTGTCTTGTGAATCTTGTAAATAACACTAGGTGCAGTGGTAACGAGATCCAGATCAAACTCTCTCTCCAGTCTCTCCTGAATAATTTCCAGATGTAAAAGACCAAGGAATCCGCATCTGAAGCCAAAGCCAAGTGCCAGTGATGTCTCAGGCTCAAACTGTAATGAAGCGTCGTTGACCTGCAGCTTTTCAAGCGCATCCCTTAAATCAGGATATTTTGCACTGTCCGCAGGATAAAGACCACAGTAAACCATAGGGTTGACCTTCTTATAACCCGGGAGTGCCTCATCGCACGGTCTGTCAACGAGTGTAACTGTATCACCCACGCGTGTATCCCTGACATTTTTGATGCTGGCCGCAATGTATCCAACCATACCGGCCGAAAGCTCATCGCATGGTATAAACTGGCCTGCGCCAAAATACCCCACCTCTGTAACCACATCAGATGCACCTGTAGCCATCATCTTTATTGTGTCTCCTACCTTTACAGAGCCCTCTCTCAGTCGGCAGAAAATAATGACTCCCTTATAAGAATCATATGTTGCATCAAATATAAGTGCCTTAAGCGGTGCATCTTTATCTCCTGTTGGTGCCGGAATCTTTTTTACAATCTGCTCCAGCACATCATCTATATTGAGTCCTGTCTTTGCGGAAATACGCGGTGCATCCATAGCTTCAATACCGATAACATCCTCAATCTCCTGTGCCACCTCATCCGGGCGTGCACTCGGCAGATCCACCTTATTTATAACAGGAAATACATCCAGGTCATGATCCAGTGCAAGGTAAACATTTGCAAGTGTCTGTGCCTCAACGCCCTGGGCCGCATCCACTACAAGTATAGCTCCGTCACATGCCGCAAGACTCCTTGATACCTCATAGTTAAAATCCACGTGTCCCGGTGTATCTATCAGATTAAAAATATACTCTTCGCCATCCTTTGCGTTATATATAATACGGACTGCCTGAGACTTGATTGTGATACCACGCTCTCTCTCTAAATCCATATTGTCGAGCACCTGAGCCTGCATTTCCCTGCTGGTAAGTGTGCCTGTTTTTTCTATAATTCTGTCCGCGAGTGTAGATTTACCGTGATCAATATGGGCAATAATACAAAAATTGCGGATTTTGCTCTGATCTATTGACATATGTCCTCCTAATGCTTTCAATAACTCATCAAAGTTTATCAGATTTGTGAAATAAAGTCTATATTATTTTAACACTTTATCAAGTATATCTGCAAGTGGTTCCATTGCATTGTACGCCTCCTCCTTGGTATTTGTCTGCGCTCCCACCTCCACGAGCAGCGATTTCGGACACAGATGCATATTATATCTGTAGCCCTTTAAATATATGCGCCTTGCAAGCCCCGGATAATACTCATTTGCCATGAGCTGCAGCTGAAATGAAAACGCCAGATTATCCCCCAGATACTCATTGGGCAGACTATTAATCGGTCCCCTTGCAGCAGTGCGGCACAGCCCGTTAAAAAACATAATCTGTGCCATAGGCTTTCCATCTATTGTGGCAGCAAGCCTTGTAGTCTCAGCCACTCCATCCCTGTGCAGGTCAATAACCACCTTTATAGACGGATTTTTCTCAATAATCTCTGTAATCTCAGGAAGTGAATTGGAATACGCATGGTCGCGGTCATTCACATCATACTGCCCCTTGTGATGCAGCACATTGTAGCCGTATTTTTCCCTCAAAAGTGATTCAAGCCTGTCACCCACTCCAACTACGGTCTCTGTCTCTGATGTATCAAGGGAATCACTGTACCCCTCCTGTGAATGTGTATGGTATATGAGTATATCAGGACCGTCGCCTGACTTTTCTATAGACATATCACGCCCAAGCAAAGCCTCCTCACACAGCTCATCTGCTCCTATATATGTAGTCTTGTCCACCTGATAATAGTTTTTTACCAGATTGTCAAAGCTCATATCTACCTGCGGCATTTTCACGTTCTGCTGCTCCTTGAGCTCTGCTAGCTCACCGTTTTTTTCAGCTTCATCAACAAATGCCAGCTGGTCGGTATCCGGCAGCATATTGTTCCTGACACTTGCATTTTCATTTTCCATCGCAGCAAGCTCCTCATATGAGAGAATACCTCCTGCTGTATCCTCATCCTCCACAATACGCAGCTCCTTCTTTTTTGAGTCATCACACTCCTTGTCAGAATATGTAAGGTGCGGAAATTTTTCTTCCACGAACTTCTTTCCCACACCATCACCGCAAAACAGCATAGACGCAATATATATAAATGCTATAAGCACAATCATTTTTTTCTTCACAATATCATCTCCCATCTAAAGCATCAGGCAGCCCCTGCTACATAAAGCTTATGCGGCTGGCCCTAATGATATTCGAAGCAATAAAATTATTCACTATAGTCATCATATTCATCGTTTGAAAAAGCCATATTTATGCCCTCAGACAAAAGCCCTGCCAGTCTCTTAACCGTCTCGTCAATATCCTTTGGCGTCACAAACATGCCGTTTAACTTAGGCGACATGAGCTTTGCGGTGTTCTCCCGGCTGGCATTTACCGCATCTGAAACAATAGTCACCGCATCAATGACTGTCGGAATACCAATTGCGATAACAGGCACTCCGAGATTGCCATGGTTAATACCGTCCCTGTGGTTTCCTACCCCGCTTCCGGGCACTATGCCTGTATCCGTCAGCTGTATGGTACAGCCCAGCCTCTTTGTACTGCGTGCCGCAAGCGCATCAATTGTCACAACAAAATCAGGCTTCACCTCGCTCACCACACCCTTTATTATCTCAAGGCACTCCATGCCTGTCTGAGCCATCACGCCCGGCACCAGGCCGCACACACTGTTTACATTCTCGTTGCTAAACGCATACCTGCCATATTCCTTTACTATATGGCGGGTGATAAACAAGCTGTCAACGCATCTTGGCCCAAGCGCATCAGGAGTTACATTTCTGTTTCCAAGCCCGACAACAAGTGCCGCATATATACGCTTGTCACAGACAGCCTTTACAAAGCTCTTAAGCTCTCTTGAAAGCTCCCTCGTCACAGCCTGACAGCACTCCTCATCTCCCTCAGACAGCATAGCAGCCTCAATTGTCACATATTTTCCTTTAGGACGGCCTGTAGCCCTGACTGCATTTTCTGAGTCAATTGTCACTACACTGACTATGATTCCATTATCCAGCTTTTTTTCAGAGAAATTCACACCTCTCATATCTGTGTTTGCCTTTTTAAGGCTCTCCTGCGTCTCAAGCGCCAGATCAGTTCTTGCACACCATTTATCAGCCGACAAATCAATACACCTCCCCTGTATGATATTCCAAAATCACATATATGTTAATTTTTTGCAATTTTTTTCAAAATATGTATTGACAGAGCAGAAAGGTTGACATATTATATTCTAGTATGTTTGTGCCAAAGCGTCCGTGTCTGTTTTGGCATACATTAGATTAAATATTTGGAGGTGTACGAGTTGGCTAACATTAAATCAGCAAAAAAGAGAATTTTAGTAACAGAAACTAAGGCTGCAAGAAATAAAGCAATCAAATCAGGAGTTAAGACAGCAATCAAGAAGGTTGAGGCTGCTGTAGCTGCAAATGATAAGGCTGCTGCTGAGGCTGCATTAAAGGATGCAACTTCTGCTATCGCAAGCGCTGGTTCAAAGGGTATCTTCCACAAGAACAACGCAGCCAGAAAAGTATCTCGTTTAACAAAGCTTGTTAACGGATTAGCTTAATTACTATATAACAATAAATAAAAACCCATCGGTGCCGTCATACCGATGGGTTTTTTATTTGCTTTTTTGTATATTTGCGTTATATCATTTACTGCCTGTCGCATGAGTGCCGGTCATATCTGCAGAGTACTGCACTATAAAAAGCTCCACAGCCATCTGGTCATTCATCCTGCCGGTCTTCACAGCCTCCTCATATGCCACACCGTCTCTCACAGCCCTCTTTAAATCATCCAGTGAATATGCCCTGCACTGCGCCTGATATTTGCGCACCGCCCACTCCGGACATCCGGCCTTTGATGCTATATCCTTGTTGCCAAAGCCCTTATTTGTCATGGCTTTCACATTCATCAGTATATTGAACTGGCGCGATATAAGATACATAATACGCATAGCCGGCTCTTTAAGTGCCAGCAGATCGTAATACAGCTCAAGCGCACGCTTTTGTTTGTGTGATGCAATCGCATCAACCATCTCAAACACCTTGTTTGTGATCTGCTCTGTCGTTACAGCCTCAACATCCGAAAGCTCAATCACGTCCTTGTCCATGCAGTAGCACAGCAGCTTCTCAAGCTCCTTGTCGATATTTTCCATATCTGTGCCGGTTTTTTCTATAAAGCTGTTGTAGGCAGCCTGACTCATACCCTTTCCATCTTTTCTAATCCTTATTCCTATCCATCTGGCAAGTGTCTCATCCGTCTGTTCCTTGAACTCCACAGGATTACCGCACTTGGCTGCCGCCTTATAAAGCTTTGAGCGCTTATCAACGCTCTCCTCAACAAATATAAAGTGCGTGCTCTCAGGTGAATCCTTTAAATACTCTCCAAGCTCATCGCCTGCCTTTGAAAAAATGCCTGCATCCTCTATAAGAATCACTCTTTTATCCGCAAAAAACGGAAGTGTCTCCGCCAGGTCAATTATCTCCTTCTGGTTGATTCCATCGCCCTCAAACGATGAAAAGTTCATGCTGTCGCCCTCACTTACCATAGCCTTTATCAGCTTGTCCCTGTACTGTTTTATGAGGTATCTCTCCTGTCCATACAGCAGATAAACCTTTTTGAAATCTCCTGCTTTTATATCATTGTCTATTGTTTTCATATATAGCACTCTCTTTATACTTAATCTGACCACTTTGCATTGTGTATAAAATTCGGCACTTTGCATCTATAAGCCTATCCATGGCTTCATCTGCCGGATGTCCATAGCGGTTTTCTGCCGAGCATGATACAGCCGCCCACCTTGGGCTTAAAGCCTCAATCCAGTCTGCAGAGCTTGAATACTTGGAACCATGATGATTTGCCTTGTAAAAATCAACAGAAAGCTCATCCCCATACTCATTAACAAGCTTCTTTTCTACCTCAGATGATATATCTCCGCCGAAAATACCACTAAACCTGCCATCCGTGAGCTTCAGCACAAGACACATATCGTTTCTGTCTAAGGCAGTATCCGAAGGCCCCGGATACAGGCACATGATACCATCAGCTTCTTCATTTGCAGTACTGCGCGAACCTGATGCATCATTTATTTCAATCGAATCCCCCTTTGACATAAGGCATATATCAATTCCTGCTTCCTTAGCTTTAAAAAGCAGCTCCTCCATAGCTTCCTCATTAGCCGCCGCTTCTGCCACAACTATATGCTCTATAGTATACCCGCTGTCTATCACCTCAGACAATCCGCTTATATGATCACTGTCTGCATGTGAAACAAACCAGTATGATATACTCTGTATGCCGTTATACTTAAGAAACGGCATAATCACATTATCGCCAAGCTGTTTTCGGTCAGAACTTCCTCCATCAATAAAGATGCATGTGCCTGACTCAAATCGGTAAAATATGCCATCTCCCTGCCCCACATCAAGTATATCAAGCTGCGCAGCAGTTTTTGGCTTCACAAGTAAAATTGCAAGCAGGACTGCTGTACACACCACTCTTTGGACACTGTAAAGGATTTGGCCTTTTTCTTTTGAGTCACACTCTATGGCTCGTTTTTTAAGCGAAAATGCCACCAAAAAGCCACTCATAACAGCGTAAAAAAGGAAAATCCTGTATCCATCAGGAGCTCCTGTGATAACCGATGCCCCCGGAAGCTTCATAACAAGACCGCAAAGCACCTCATAGAGCTTTAACACCGCAAATGCAGGAAACACCAGCAGTTTGCCGGGCATCACGCCAAAGCAGCCTGCGGCAGACGCAAGCAGACCCGAAATAAATACGACAGGCAAAGCCGGTATCACAATGAGATTTACAAACACTGCAAAAAGAGGCAGCTCATAATAGTTCATAGCCACAACCGGAAGCATCGGAAGCTGTATGGATACTGATGTCCAGAATTTCCCGCCCTTAGGAGCACTCATCACAGGCGTCACAATACCTATAGCAAGTATTGCCCCTACCGAAAACACAAATCCGGCATATCCCAAAACCATAGGATTGTCCCACAGCAGGTAAATGACCATGATGCCAAGAGAATTGAGCATATCTGTGCATCTGCCTAAAGCTGCCGCAAGCATTGTAAGTATGAACATCCCCACGGCACGCCTTGTGGACACGGCATTTCCTGTCATAACAGCATAGCTTAGTATAAGTGCCGCAGAACAGACAAATGCCGCTGTATAGCTCACCCTTCTTTTTCTGAGAAGCTTGTAAAAGGCCATGCCAACTATAGAAATATGAAGTCCGGAAATAGCCAGTATATGTGAAATACCACTGACCTGGTATAAATCCTTTATCTCATCATCCAGATACGACTTGTCTCCAAGCAGCATGGACGAAAGCACTCCTGCCGTTGTCTCATCAGTCACCTCAAGAAGTGAAGCTGACAGCGTATCACGAAGTTTTTCAAGTCTATGGTAATACCATGCATGTTTACCGGCGCTTGTCTTAATACTGTCTGCATTCACCGAGAAATCAATTCCCTGCGAGCGGTAAAAGCGCGCTCTGTCAAACTCTCCCTCATTGGTTGCAGACTTAAACAAGCCTATCTTGCCGCAAGCTTTCATATAATCGCCCAGATGTGCGCTTTTGCTGTCACAGTATACCACGACATCACCACAGGATATTTTTCTGCCCAAAGCCTTGCCGTACCCAGGCTGCACTACGCAGTCCGTCATATAATACCTGTATGAGAAATACTTGTATTCAGTTTTATAAATCTTCCCCCAGACGATGACAGATTTTTCATCTGTCATATACTGCATATAGCTGTCACGGTTTTCTTCTACCGAAGTGTATCTGAATTGTGCTGTGGCAAAAACAGCTGACGATGTCAGGATAAGCAAAACAACTATGCGCCTGATACCGGAAAAACTGCCCTTAGACACCACACACTCAGCTATTAAAGCCACAACCAGCATGGCAAAACCCAAAAAGCCAAAGCCCCTGCCATACATACCTGAAACAGTTCCTGCAGTATAGACCAACGCAAATAAAAACATCGGTCTTTTACTAATACTCTTCTCCTCCTAATCCAATCTATTCTATTTTTCAGTTTTTTCCGTGGAATCATCAGAATCCACTATATCCTTATTAAACTCATACATGTCACTTAGCTTGTAATTATAAAGCAGCATGCCGTCATTCTCACCGTCAAGTGAGATCTGTACCTTGTCCACAGTAGGAAGTGAGGTGAGTGAATTAACTATCGAATACAGCACCACATCCTCTGTCAGCTTATTGTCAATAGTATTTCTGAACGATGAGTCAAAGTTCAGATAGCATATTCTATCTGCCACAGACACATTGATAAGCTTTGTTGTGCCCGGAAGAGTTGCCTTGAGCTTAGAGCCCTTCGGCCCCTCAATAAGCTGCTCAACAACAAGCTTTTCAAGCGCTATATTTGAGCTGTAATGTATCACTCTGGTCTGTTTTTCAAGCCCTGTACCATCCTTGTCAGCAAAATAAAGCGTGAGTGTCTCCTTCACACTTGTATTAATCTGTTCACCCGGATTCTCAACAAAATCATCAGCACCCATGCTACCGACAATCTCATCATCCGAGTCCACAAGAGGAATACTGTTTACGGTAAATGTCACATATGAAATACTATCCAGCTGTGTGAGCGTGCGGACTACAGAAGCTCTCAAAAGCACTTCCTGTGCAGCCGTAAGGTCATAATACTCCTTGCTGAAATCCACAGTGCAGTTATAGTTTTTCTCGTCATGACCTCTCACAGACACCTCATCCGGAATCGCCTTGCGCAGTCTTGAGTCTTCAGGCTTATCCTGCAGTCTTCCTAGAAGCTCATCCACCTGCTTGTCTACATCTGAGTTTTTGCTTCTAAGCACATATGACTCCGGCACGCTGCTCGTAACATCCATATTCAGACAAAACACCTCAACCGTATTATCTGCTTTTTTCTTTGTGCAGCCGCCCATGGAGAGCAGAATTACTGCAGTGAGCACGAATATAATTATTCTTTTCACGTCAAGCCTCCTATACAATATAGTTAAGCGGTATACGCACATCAAAGGTAGTGCCCTCTCCCATCACACTGTGAGCCTTTATAGCTCCCCTATGCATAAGAATAGAGCTTCTTGTAATGGCAAGTCCCAGACCTGTACCGCCAATCTCTCTCGAATGCGACTTGTCCACGCGATAAAATCTCTCATAGATGTGCTCTAAGGACTCCTCCGGTATACCTATACCGTTGTCCTCCACCTTCAGATAGAAATACTGATGGTCCGCATTTAAGGACACATGAACATAGCCACCGGTCTCGTTGTCATTGTACTTGATTGCATTCTCAATGAGGTTTGTAAAAGCAAGCGTCAGCTTCACCTCATCTATCTCTGCTGTTACCGGTCTGAAGCTCTCGAGTACAAGCTCCACCTGCTGCTTGTCAGCAATCGGCTGAAGTCTCTTCATAATCTGCTCGAGCAGGTCATTGATATTAACACTCTCGATATTCAGCGTAGCAGCCGACTTATCCATCTTGACCAGTGATAACAGGTCATTTATTATCTTTGTCTCTCTGTCTATCTCGCTTGTGATATCTCCCATGAACTCCCTGTACATCTCAATCGGAGCCTCATCACCCATGCTGTTGATGGAATCTGCGAGTACCTTCATGGAAGTAAGAGGTGTCTTGAGCTCATGTGACACATTCGATACAAACTCCTGTCTGGACTCATCCATGACCTTCATTCCGCTCATCAGCTCATTAAAATTCCTGCTTATTATAGCAGTCTCCGCATAGTCATCTACATCCAGCTGCTCTTTTCCAAAGCCATCCTTAATGTCTGATATCTCGTCAGAAAGCTTCTTAATCGGAACAAAAAGGTGCAAAAGCACAAGCACACCAAAAAAGAGCACCACCGCACCTGCGATAATGGCAACCGTCACCGCAATCTGTGTCAGATACGACATATTTAGCGATATATTGTCCGTCGACACACTTACAACAAGTGCTCCCTCTATCTTTGAATCCTTGTCGTTTGGATTGCTTATCGGAACAGAAAGCTCGATATAGTGGTTTTTAGAATCATAGTTTGTAATCTCTGAAGCAGAGAAGGTCTTGATAACCTCCTCTGAGACAATAGTATTGCCATCATCTAAATTGTACGTATCCTTAATGATCTTAAAATGCTTGTCAACTATGAGCACACGGCCCTCATATATAGTAGTAAGAGTGTCAATCTGAGCATCAATATTGCTCAAGTCACTGCCATCCTTATCAAAGTATTTACTTGTGGATATCTTGTTTGCGAGAATCTTTGCCTGACTAAGCACTTCACTTTCGCGGATTGAAACCGCTCTGGACTCGTAGGTGTTAAGTATGCCGAAGCACAGCACCACCTCCGGTACCAGAACGAGAACAAAAATCATGAAAATCAGCCTGGATTTCAGACTCTTATAAAATGCAAAATGTACTTTACTCTTAAACATTTTAGAACCTTTCTGAAAGTATTACTTCTGGTTGTAGTAATATCCCACACCCCACTTGGTATGAACGTACTTCGGCTCGCTTGGATTTGCCTCAATCTTTTCACGAAGACGTCTGACATGCACATCAACCGTACGCACATCACCCGGGTAATCCTCGCCCCATACAATCTTTAAAAGGCTCTCCCTACTGTACACTTTATTTTCATTTTTGATCAGAATCTCGAGCAGTTCAAACTCTCTTGCAGTCAAATTGATTTCATTATCATTTATGAACAGACGTCTGCTGTCACAGTCGAGCTTGATATCACCCTTTTCGATTACAGATGACTGTACCTGTGGTGCGCGTTCCGGTGAAGTGCGCCGCATGATTGCCTTGATTCTGGCCTTTACCTCAAGAATATTAAATGGCTTTGTGATATAGTCATCAGCGCCGTACTCAAGTCCTAAAATTTTGTCCATGTCATCGCCCTTTGCAGTGAGCATGACAATCGGGACATCAGAAAACTCCCTTATTGCCTGACACACCTCAAAGCCATCCATCTTTGGAAGCATGACATCTAAAAGAATCATATCATATGAATTGGCCTTCGCCATATTTAAGGCCTCCTCACCGTCATATGCGCAGTCTACCTCCATGCCATCCTGCAGCAGACTGAAACGTATTCCTTTTACAATTAACTTTTCGTCGTCAACGACCAGCACTTTTTTTGCCATTTATACACTCCTAATTTACTGTTATATCATCTTTTATTTTATTAAACATCGCTTCACCGATGCCGGACACCCTCGTGATATCCTCAATTGAAGAAAACAATCCATTTTTGGCGCGATCTTCAACAATACTCTTTGCCTTGCTCTCACCAATTCCGGAAAGAGCCATTAGCTGCTCGACAGTTGCGGTATTGATATTGAGCTTGCCATCCTTTACGCCTATATGCTCCTCAGCGCCGCCCTTCATCAGCGAGCCATCTATGCCGGTGGTATATGTGCCCTCAGGTATGTGATCCGACTTAAGCTCCTCTACAGTCGGGAAATACAGCATCTGCCCATCATACAGCTCTGATGCCAGATTCCAAAAGCTTTTGTCAGCTGTATCCAGCATGCCTCCTGCCATATCAACGAGCTCACAAACTCTCGCGCCCGGCTTTACTCTGTATACACCGGGATTGGCAACCTGACCACAGATATAGACGCACCACTCAGTAGATTCATCAGTGTCATCTGCTGTGTCTTTTGCCTTCTGCTCCTGTTCTCCATCGGATGAAGCTTTCTTCTCCTTGGAATCAGCAGTCTGTCTGTTTACATCACTTGAAACCACAGCAGTCTGCTCCGTTTCAGAAGCAAAATGAACTGTGGCATCATCCTTTTTACAGCCGCAAAGGCCAAACGCTATTGTTAAAATAAACGCACTTAATAATATTATTTTTTTCATATGGTCTCCTTTAATTAATATCATAATCTCAAAGGAGAAATCGATGTCCTCTTTATTTTACAGACTTTTTGACAGTATTACAAGTGTTGTTTCAAGTTTTTCTATCATTTCGTCAACATCACTCTTTTCGATAACAAGAGGAGGCACAAATCTAAGCACATTGCTGCCTGCCGTAATGACTATAAGGCCTTGATTTAAAGCCTCTGCTGAGACCTTTCCTACAGGAAGGCTGCACTCCACGCCCTGCATGAGTCCCATACCCCTTCTGGCTGTGAGACAGTCGAATTTTGCAACAAGCTCATCAAGCTTCTTCTCCAGGTAAGGTGCAACCTCCTTTACATGGCTTACTATATCAAGACGCTTAAACTCATCAAACACTGCACTTACTGCGGCTCCTACGAACGGATTGCCGCCGTATGTGGTGCCATGGTCGCCCGGTGCAAGGGATTTGTCTGCCACCCTCTGTGTCATAAGAAATGCACCAACAGGCACGCCACAGCCGAGTGCCTTCGCACAGGTCATGATATCAGGCTTTACATCATAGTTCTGCCATGCGAACATCTCGCCACTTCTGCCCATGCCGCACTGTATCTCGTCAAGGATAAGAAGAATATCCTTTTCATCACAGAGAGTTCTCACTCCCTCGATAAACTCCTTCTTTGCCGGGTAAATACCGCCCTCACCCTGAATAGTTTCCATAATAATGGCGCAGGTTTTATCTGTCACCTGAGCCTTAACACTCTCTAAATCATTGAAATTTGCAAATTTAACGCCCGGCATAAGTGGCTCAAACGGCTCCTGATAATGTGCATTGCCGGTGACAGAAAGCGCTCCGATGCTTCTTCCGTGGAAGGAATGGTTCATGGCAATTATCTCATGTCCGGCATGACCGTCTCTTGTAAAGGCATATTTCTTTGCAGCCTTGATAGCTCCCTCAATAGCCTCTGTACCACTGTTGGTAAAGAAAATACGGTCCATTTTGCTTGCCTTAAGCACCTTGTCTGCCGCCTCGATGACAGGCGCATTGTAGTAAAGGTTTGATGTATGTAAAAGCTTATCAACCTGTGCCTTTAATGCCTCCTTGTGGTGCTCATTACTGTAACCAAGTGCACATACAGCTATTCCTGCGGCAAAGTCCAGATATGCATTGCCGTCTGTATCATAAAGATGTACTCCCTCTCCATGATCAAGCACAAGCGAAAATCTGTTGTAGGTGTGAAGAAGCTCCTTTTCTGCCTCATCAATGTATGACTGTTTATCCATATTATTGTTCATTGTTAAATTTCTCCTCCGAATCTCCAAGAATAGCTGTTCCGATTCCTCTGTTTGTGAATATCTCAAGCAGTAAGCAGTGCGCGATACGTCCATCAAGAATATGTACTCTTGAAACTCCGTTATCGATAGCATCTATGCAGTTGTTGAGCTTAGGAAGCATGCCTCCGCCGATAAAGCCATCACCTATAAGCTTCTTTGCATCTGAGACTGTAAGCTCTGAAATAAGTGTATTCTTATCTGAAGGGTCTTTGTATACACCCTCGATATCCGTGAGGAATGCAAGCTTTTCTGCTGAAACTGCTCTGGCGATAGCGCATGCTGCATCATCTGCATTGATATTGTATGTATTGTATTCATCATCAAGACCGATTGGACACACAATTGGAAGAAAATCCTTCTCAAGCAGGTCATAAAGAATTTTTGGATTGACATCAGTGATTTCACCGACAAAGCCTATATCCTCTCCGTTTGAATACTTTTTCTTTACCTTTAAGAGGCCACCGTCCTTGCCGCTTACTCCGACAGCCTGCACACCAAGCTCCTCAACAAGTGTAACGAGAGATTTGTTTACCTTATTCAGTACCATCTCGGCAATCTCCATTGTATCGGCATCAGTCTTTCTGAGTCCGTTTACAAATACAGGCTCCATACCGACCTTTCCTACCCATTTGCTGATTTCCTTGCCTCCACCGTGTACGATGATAGGCTTGAAGCCGACCAGCTTGAGAAGTGTGACATCCTGGATTACCTGCTTTTTAAGCTGTTCGTCAACCATTGCAGATCCGCCGTACTTTACAACGATAATCTTTCTGTTAAATCTCTGTATATACGGAAGTGCCTCTATGAGCACCTGTGCCTTTTCCATTACCTGTTCCATGTTCTTATCTGCCATTGTACTGCTCCTTATTTGTTAAATCTTGTTATATTTTCTTCGTTAAGTGTGAAATCATAGTAATTTAAGTCTTCTCTGAATGTCCATCCCTCTTCCTTCCAGAAGTGGTTTCCAAGCTCATTCACCTTGAAGGCTATGATTGACACCTTGTTGATATGCTCTGCCTGAAGTGCTCTCATGCAGGCAACCACCATACTCTTTCCGATGCCGCACTTTCTGTAATGCTCATCCACGCATACATGATACAGGCAGCCTCTTCTGCCATCGTGACCGCAGAGTATGGCTCCAACTATCTTTCCATCTTCTACCGCTACAACACTCGTAGTCGGATTTCTCTTAAGAAATCTAAGGACTCCCTCTCTTGAGTCGTCAATAGAACGGATTCCAAAGCCGTGGATGGTCTGCCAGAGGCTGTACACCTCGTCATAGTCATCTATCGTCATAACCCTTATTTCATATTTATTCTCATTACTCATTTTATTAAATCATCCTTATATTTTTATATAACTATCAGCATTATAATGCATCTTTCTGATAATTATTTTCCTATTATTAATTATTACGGGAACATAGGAACCATATTAAGTCCCTCTGCCTCATCGAAGCCAAATAACAGATTCATATTCTGAACCGCCTGTCCTGCAGCACCCTTTACCAGATTGTCAAGAGCACCCATCATAATAATTCTGCCGGTTCTCTCATCAATCACAAAGTTTACATCCACATAGTTGCTGCCCTCAACCCACTTTGTCTCAGGGCAGACACCTTTTTTGAGCACTCTGACAAACTTCTCATTTGCATAATACTTATCGTAAACTGCCTTAATCTCATCATATGTAGGAAGTGTACCATCAGGCTTTTTCTTAAGTGTCGCATACTCTGTAGCGAGGATTCCTCTGTTCATCGGAACAAGATGCGGAGTAAAGTTGATAAGGATTTCTTTTCCTGCCGCATATCCAAGTTGCTCCTCTATCTCAGGTGTATGTCTGTGTGAGGCAACGCCATATGCCTTCATGCTCTCATTTACTTCACAAAACAGATTAGGTGTCTTTGCACCACGTCCTGCGCCAGATGTGCCTGACTTTGCATCGACGATAAGTGTATCTGTGTCAATAAGTCCCTCCTTCACAAGCGGATAAGCTGTAAGGATGGAGCATGTGGTATAGCAGCCCGGATTTGCAACAAGCCTTGTCTCCTTTGTGACCTTGTCCCTGTTTATCTCACACAGACCATATACAGCCTCATCAATAAACTGCGGCGACTTGTGCTCAATCTTGTACCATTTCTCATATGTGGCTACATCCTTGATACGGAAGTCCGCTGACAGATCGACAATCTTTACCTTACTTAATATATCCTCAGTGAGCACGCCTGCCAAAAAGCCCTGTGGGGTCGCAGTGAAAATCACATCAACAGACTCTGCAAGCTCCTCCATATTATCATCCATGCACTTTGCATCAACTATCTGAAACATATTTCCATAGATATCGGCATAATTCTCATCCACATAGCTTCGTGAGCCATACCATGCAATCTCTACCTCTTTATGATTCATCAAAATTCTCACGAGCTCTGCTCCGGCATATCCGGTGGCTCCAATAATACCAGCCTTTATCATAGTATTTCCTCTTTTCATATTGTATTTCTGCATAACCATATAAAATGGGTCTGACGCATCATACATAATAATATAGTACAGTAATTTCAATCCGTAAAGAGAAAAATTATACAAAATTATGTATATTTATACATGAATAATGTATATTTTTTCACTTGCAATATGTAAAGAACTGGTATATATTTATTCTAAAGTAATTATTCAAGGCTTTTAGACACAAAAGCAGTTAATGGTTACCATCATAAAGAATAAACGAAAAGAGGACACGCACTTATGAAAGACAAAGTTGTATTAGCTTATTCAGGCGGACTTGATACCACTGCTATCATTCCATGGCTTAAAGAGACTTATGACTATGACGTAATCTGCTGCTGCATCAACTGCGGACAGGGAGAGGAGCTTGACGGACTCGATGAGAGAGCTAAATTATCCGGAGCTTCAAAGCTTTACATAGAGGATATCTGTGATGAGTTCAGTGAGGACTACATCGTACCTTGTGTACAGGCCGGCGCAGTTTATGAGCACAAATACCTCCTTGGAACAGCAATGGCAAGACCTGGCATCGCAAAGAAGCTTGTAGAGATTGCAAGAAAAGAAGGCGCTGTAGCCATCTGCCACGGTGCAACTGGTAAAGGAAATGACCAGATCCGTTTCGAGCTCGGTATCAAGGCGCTCGCTCCTGATATCAAGGTAATCGCTCCATGGCGTCAGGACAACTGGAAAATGGATTCACGTGAGGCTGAGATCGAGTACTGTAAGGCACACGGAATCGACCTTCCGTTCGGCACAGATTCAAGCTACAGCCGTGACCGTAACCTCTGGCACATCAGCCACGAGGGACTTGAGCTTGAGGATCCTTCACAGGAGCCAAACTATGACCATCTGCTCGTATTAAGTGTCACACCTGAGCATGCTCCTGACGAAGGTGAGTATGTTACAATGACATTTGAGAAGGGTGTTCCTACATCTGTCAACGGCAAAAAGATGAAGGTAGCAGACATCATCAGAGAGCTCAACCGTCTCGGTGGCAAGCACGGCATCGGCATCATCGATATCGTTGAGAACCGTGTAGTAGGTATGAAATCACGTGGTGTGTATGAGACTCCTGGTGGAACAATCCTCATGGAGGCACATGACCAGCTCGAGGAGCTCTGCCTTGACCGTGCCACAATGGAGGTCAAGAAAGAAATGGGCAACAAGCTCGCTCAGGTAGTATACGAAGGAAAATGGTTCACACCACTTCGTGAAGCAATCCAGGCTTTCGTAGAGTCAACACAGGAATATGTAACCGGAGAAGTTAAATTCAAATTATATAAAGGCAATATCATCAAGGCCGGCACTACTTCACCATATTCACTCTACAGTGAGTCTCTTGCAAGCTTTACTACAGGAGATTTATATGATCACCATGATGCAGACGGCTTCATCACACTTTTTGGTCTGCCACTCAAGGTGCGTGCAATGAAGCTTCTTGAGCTTGAGAACAAGAAAAATAATTAATTGTTACAACAAATAAAAGAAAAGAGATGTGAAATAACAGCAATTATTTCACATCTCTTATTTTTTTAATAATTTCGTTCTCTTCTGTTTATTTTTAGTCAAAAACTATTTAGCTGTCAGAAGCTTGAATGAGCTCTTTAATGAGACGATTCTGTTAAATACAGGCTGTCCATCCTTTGAGTCCTTGCAATCCGCGCAGAAGAAGCCATTTCTGACAAACTGGAAGCTGTCATAAGCCTTGGCACTCATAAGCTCCGGCTCCACTACACAGTTATCAAGCACTGTGAGTGAATTAGGATTAAGATTTAAGCTTCCGTCCTCATTGTACACTCCAAGCTCTTCATTAACGATATTCTCGTAAAGACGTACAGTTACCTGCTTTCCATACTCGGCTGAAACCCAGTGGATAGTTCCCTTGACCTTTCTGCCATCAGGACTGTTGCCACCCTTTGATGCCGGGTCATATGTACAGTGAATCTCTGTAACATTGCCGTTTTCATCCTTTATGCAGCTATTGCACTTCACAAAATAAGCGTTCATGAAACGCACCTCATTGCCAGGGAACATACGGAAATACTTCTTCGGTGGCTCCTCCATGAAGTCCTCTCTCTCCACATAAAGCTCTCTGGTGAAAGGAACCTTTCTCTTTCCAAGCTCAGGATTCTCCACGTTATTGTCCACTTCAAGATACTCAACCTGTCCCTCAGGGTAATTGTCGATAATCACCTTGACCGGATCAAGCACAGCCATCATACGAGGGCGTTTAGCCTTTAAATCCTCTCGGATACAGTACTCAAGCATAGCGTAGTCAACAGAGCTGTTAGCCTTTGATATACCACACAGATCAACAAAATTCTGGATAGACTCCGGTGTGAAGCCCCTGCGTCTGAGCGCTGCTATAGAAACAAGCCTCGGGTCATCCCAGCCATCAACGATGCCGTCCTCCACAAGACGCTTGATATATCTCTTTCCTGTTACAACATTAGTCAGATAGAGCTTTGCAAACTCAATCTGCTTTGGCGACTCCTCAGGAGAATTCTTAAATCCACATTCAATAACCACCCAGTCATACAGTGGTCTGTGGTCTTCAAACTCAAGAGTACATATAGAATGTGTGATACCCTCGACAGCATCCTCTATAGGATGAGCAAAATCATACATAGGATATACACACCATTTATCACCTGTATTGTGATGTGTCATATGAGCCACACGGTAAAGAATCGGATCTCTCATATTGATATTTGAAGAGCTCATGTCAATTCTCGCACGAAGTACCTTTGTGCCATCCTCAAACTCACCGTTTTTCATTCGTTCAAAAAGGTCTAGGTTTTCCTCAACACTTCTCTTTGAGTATGGATCCTCCTTGCCGGCCTCTGTGAGTGTACCTCTGTACTCTCTTATCTCATCAGGTGTCAGATCAGATACATATGCCTTTCCCTTCTTTATCAGTCCTACTGCACACTCATACATCTTGTCGAAATAATTGGATGCAAAAAACTTCCTGTCAGCCCAGTCAGCACCAAGCCACTTAACATCGGCCTCGATAGACTCTACAAACTCCAGACGCTCCTTGGTAGGGTTTGTATCATCAAACCTGAGATTGAACTGTCCGTCATACTTCTTTGCCAGTCCATAGTTTAAAAGAATAGACTTCGCATGGCCGATATGCAAATAACCGTTTGGCTCCGGTGGGAATCTGGTCTTTACAGTCTTGCAATGACCCTCAGCCAAGTCCTTCTCAATAATCTGTTCAATAAAATTTTTCGAAACTGTTGCCTCGTTCTCCATAAATGTTCCTCCGAAAATAATACTGTGTCCATTATAAATTCATCAGTTTACTTTGTCAATGAATTAGAAAAAGTAGTACATGTATATTATACGTGCGTATGTGTAAACAGATGATCCTGACAGTATTCCTTGTTGCCGGTGCACTTCGAGCAGTATCTGAATGTTAATTCAGGATTTGACAATTCCGTTCTGCCGCATATATAGCACTTGTGACGTGAGATGCCACTTCCCGGGCGAGGTTCGGAAAACTGAGCCTTAAACTGTGCCTTTCTCCTCTTCTGGTGCATATTCTGTCTGAATGAGAGCCTGTGCTTGCAGCCATAAATGAATACCAACAGATTTATAAGTGCAAGTACGATTTCTGAGCCGTATGCCAATCCAATCTGCCATCCAAAGCTCATATAGGTATACACATCATATGCAAACATCACGAAGTAAACAAGCACCATCCACTTCATCTTTATAGGAAGCACAAAGTAAAGCCTCACCTCTGCCTCCGGCATCAAAAGACCAAGCATCAGATACATAGCTATAAGTATATAGTACATAGTCAGATTGATGGATACATGTGTCACTGCAAATGCAAGCATTCCTACTATATCATACAGCAAAAAGCCTCCGAAAAAGTACACATTCATCCTAAAAGAGCCAAGATATGACTCCATGCTGTCTCCAAGCGTCCACAGACAGAATATAAATAAAAGCTGTAAAAATGATATGCTGCCGCTCGGCACAAAAATCCAGCTTATAAGACGCCATACCTGTCCGTGCAAAATAGCAGAAGCTGAAAACTGCAGATAATAAAGGACAACATCTCCCTTTGTCAAAAGCAGCACACTGCCTATCAGATTCGCAGCGATAAATATTCTAGTGATATTCGGAATCGCTTTACTTCCATATTTTTGTTCTAGTTTGTTAAGCCAGTTCATACATTTTAGCAGACATGGTTCATTTCACTGCTGCTCACACCATTATGTGACAAGCAGTGGTTACATCACGATGCAATAAAACCACGTATCTGCATCCTCCTGTCATATTATTGCTGCCTTTTACACTATAGTGCAAAGGGCAGCGGTTATTACAAAATTTATTATGATAGTTAAATCATACTTTGTCAACGAGACTGCGAATTATTCACAAATTCTTTATAATTATAGTCATTGTAATTTGTCGATATCTGTCGTATAATAATCTCTGTTTTGATAATAGAACAATTATATATTTTAATAAGAAGAAAGATATATAAAAACATATAAGTAATACATTATGGAGGAACCACTATGGAAAATAACAGCTTACATAAGTTGGGCATTGATATCGGCTCAACAACCGTCAAGATTGCACTTCTTGACGCCGATGACAATATCCTCTTTTCCGATTATGAGCGTCATTTTGCAAATATACAGGAGACACTTGAGTCCCTTATCAGAAAGGCCTACGACAAGACAGGTGACCTTTCAGTTTGTCCTATGATAACAGGCTCCGGCGGACTCACTCTTGCAAAGCACCTTGAGGTGCCATTCGTACAGGAGGTTATAGCTGTATCTACCGCACTCACACACTATGCTCCACAGACCGATGTGGCAATAGAGCTAGGTGGCGAGGATGCCAAAATCATATACTTCGAGGGCGGCAACGTGGAACAGCGTATGAACGGCATATGTGCCGGCGGTACAGGCTCATTTATCGACCAGATGGCTTCTCTCATCCAGACAGACGCTACAGGACTAAATGAATACGCAAAAAGCTACAAGGCCATCTACCCTATCGCAGCCCGCTGTGGAGTATTTGCCAAAACAGATATCCAGCCTCTCATCAATGAGGGAGCCACACGCGAGGATTTATCCGCTTCAATCTTTCAGGCCGTGGTAAACCAGACCATCAGTGGTCTCGCCTGCGGTAAGCCAATCAAGGGACATGTTGCTTTCCTTGGCGGTCCTCTGCACTTTTTGTCAGAACTTAAATCAGCATTTATCAGAACCTTAAATCTCGATGACGAGCACACTATCGTTCCTGAGAACTCTCATCTGTTTGCAGCAATAGGCTCTGCATTAAACTATAAAGACAACTCTGTCACCACACTCTCATCCTTAATCGACCGCCTCTCAAACGGCATAAAGATGGAATTTGAGGTGGCACGTATGGAGCCTCTTTTTAAGGATCAGGCTGATTACGATGAATTTACAACGCGTCACGGCAACAATCACGTAAAGACCGGTGACCTTTCTACATACAAGGGCAACTGCTATCTCGGAATAGATGCAGGCTCAACCACCACCAAAATCGCTCTCGTAAGCGAGGACGGAGACCTTTTATACTCATTCTACAGCAACAACAACGGAAGCCCTCTCGCTACAGCCATCCGTTCTATCCAGGAGATTTACGCAAAGCTTCCTGAGGATGCACACATCGTACACTCCTGCTCTACAGGCTACGGAGAGGCTTTATTAAAGGCAGCTTTAAAATTGGACGACGGCGAAGTTGAGACTGTAGCCCACTACTACGCAGCAGCATTCTTCGACCCAAAGGTAGACTGTATCCTCGATATCGGTGGACAGGACATGAAGTGCATCAAGATAAAGAACCAGACAGTCGACTCAGTACAGCTCAACGAGGCCTGCTCTTCAGGCTGCGGCTCATTTATTGAGACCTTCGCAAAGTCTTTAAACTATTCTGTTCAGGATTTTGCAAAGGAAGCCCTTTTTGCAAAGAACCCTATCGACCTCGGAACCAGATGTACGGTTTTCATGAACTCAAAGGTAAAGCAGGCCCAGAAGGAGGGCGCATCTATCGCAGATATATCAGCAGGACTTGCCTACTCAGTAATAAAGAATGCACTTTTCAAGGTTATCAAGCTGTCTGATGCAAGCGACCTCGGTGAAAATATCGTAGTCCAGGGCGGTACATTCTACAATGATGCCGTTCTTAGAAGCTTTGAAAAAATTGCAGGTGTACATGCCACAAGGCCTGATATCGCAGGTATCATGGGTGCCTTTGGTGCCGCACTCATCGCACGCGAGCGCCATGAGGCTGATTACAAGACAACAATGCTCACAATCGACCAGATAAACGAGCTCACCTACACCACAAAGCTCGCACGCTGTCAGGGCTGTACAAACCACTGTCTTTTAACTATAAACAAATTCTCCGACAACAGACAGTACATCACCGGAAACCGCTGTGAAAAGGGTCTGGGCAAGGAGAAGAACAAGGATAACATCCCAAATCTTTTTGAATACAAGAACAAGCGTATATTTGACTATGAGCCACTTGACCCAAAGGATGCTCCACACGGTACAGTCGGCATCCCAAGAGCCTTGAATATGTACGAGAACTATCCGTTCTGGGCTACATTTTTCAAGCGTCTCGGCTTTTCTGTAGTACTGTCACCGCAGTCTACCAGAAAGATCTATGAGATGGGTATCGACTCCATCCCAAGTGAGTCAGAGTGCTACCCTGCAAAGCTCACACATGGTCATATAAGCTGGCTCATAAAACAAAATGTAGATTTTATTTTCTACCCGGCAGTGCCATATGAGCGCAAGGAGTTTCCTGATGCAAACAATCACTACAACTGCCCTATTGTCACATCATACTCTGAGAATATCAAAAACAACGTGGACGAGATCACCTCAGGCGAGGTTAAATTCATAAATCCGTTTATGTCATTTGAGAGTGAGGAAACTATCTCACAGCAGCTCGTAGCCACCTTCTCAAAGGGTGATTTCAACCTGCCTGAGTCACAGATTCGTGATGCGGTAGCCGCAGGCTGGAAGGAGCTTGCCATGACAAGACTTGAGATACAGCGAAAGGGCGAGGAAGTGCTCGACTACATGGAAGACACCGGACGTCGCGGAATCGTGCTCGCAGGCCGTCCGTACCATGTGGACCCGGAAATCAACCACGGTATCCCTGAGCTCATCACAAGCTACGGCATCTGTGTGCTGACAGAGGACTCCGTATCCCATCTGGGCGAGCTTGAGAGACCTCTCATCGTCATGGACCAGTGGATGTACCACACCAGACTGTACTCAGCAGCCAACTTTGTAAAAACCCGTGATGACCTTGACTTGATCCAGCTCAACTCGTTTGGCTGCGGTCTCGATGCTGTCACAACCGACTGCGTAAATGATATACTGACAGGCTCCGGCAAGATATACACCTGCCTGAAGATCGACGAGGTAAACAACCTTGGCGCAGCAAGAATCCGTATCCGCTCGCTCCTTGCCGCCATAAGAGTCAAGGAAACCAAGCATGAAAAGCGTGACTTAAAACCATCTAACTACGAGCGTGTTGTATTCACCGAGCAGATGAAAAAGGACAACTACACCATCATCTGCCCTCAGATGTCACCTATACACTTTGACCTTCTTGTGCCGGCCTTTAAGGCAGCCGGCTACAATATGGTCATACCGGATATCCCTGCAAGGGAATGTGTGGACGTGGGACTTAAGTTCGTAAACAACGATGCATGCTACCCTTCACTCATTGTCGTAGGACAGATTATGGCAGCCGTCAAATCAGGCAACTATGATATGACACACACAGCCATCCTCATCTCACAGACAGGTGGCGGATGCCGTGCGACAAACTACATCGGATTTATCCGAAGAGCCCTCGAAAAGGCCGGATATCCTGATGTGCCTGTTATCTCAATCAACATGGTTGGTCTCGAGAAAAACCCGGGCTTTAAGTTTACTCCAAGCCTCATCCAGCACGGACTGTATGCACTTGAGTTTGGCGATATCTTTATGCGCTGTCTCTACAGGGTACGTCCTTATGAGAAAGAGCCGGGAAGTGCCAATGCACTCCATGAGAAGTGGAAAAAGAGAGTCATCGACTTTGTCGGCAACACAAAGATGCTCTCTCACAAGAAATACAAAAAGATGTGCCGCGAAATCATAAGGGATTTCGACAATCTGCCTATGACAGATGAGGTTAAGCCGCGTGTCGGCGTGGTCGGTGAGATTCTCGTCAAATTTCTGCCTGCAGCAAACAACTATGTGGTTGACCTGCTCGAAGCTGAAGGAGCCGAGGCTGTAGTGCCTGATCTGACTGATTTCTTACTCTACTGCTGCTACAACACGAATTTCAAGGCTGACTATCTCGGTGCTTCTAAGAAAGCTAAGTTTATGAACAACCGACTTATCGCCTTCTTCGAGTGGCTCAGAAAGGATGCAAGGGATGAGTTGGCTAAGAGCAAGCATTTTGAGCCAACCGCTCACGTGCAGGATCTCGCAGAGTATGCTTCTCCTATCGTTTCTTGCGGTAATCAGACCGGTGAGGGCTGGTTTTTGACAGGTGAGATGCTTGAGCTCATCAATGAGGGCGTCACAAACATCATCTGTGCACAGCCATTTGCCTGCTTACCGAACCATATTGTGGGTAAGGGAGTTATAAAGAAAATCAGACATGATCATCCGGATGCCAATATCGTGGCTATCGATTATGATCCGGGTGCTTCTGAGGTGAACCAGCTGAACCGTATTAAGCTGATGCTTTCTACGGCACAGAAGAAGCTTAAGAAATAAAAAATTCGCCCATGCATTCATGCATGGGCGTTATTTGTCTTCGTATACAATTCTACAGACTCTAAGCAGTTTTTAATTAAGCTTGGATTTAATTTCTTCCATCCTTGTATCATCAAGCTTATAAAACCTCTTAAATACAAATATGCCTACAATGAGCAGGATAACAGACGGAATCGTCATCCACATACGAAGAGCATCAAGTGTATCCTGTGTCTGTACTGCAGCCGCAGTATCCAGATGAATCCAGTCGACCACCAGCCCAGCCAGAAATACCGCTACACCGGAAGCGAGCTTTACCGTAAATGTCTGCATTGAGAAAATGACCGACTCCTCTCTCGTGCCATTCATCACCTCACCATAATCAACAGAATCTGAAAGAAATATAGTCATGATAACATTGAGCATCCCGTAGCCCAGATAAATCAAAATACCCGGCAGGCAGAGTATGTACCAGCTCTGCGGCGTGTAGAGATTTGCAAATGCCATGATAAGTATCACCGCAAAGCCTGCTATCTGAATAATAAATCCTGATATAAAAAGCTGGCTTTTGCTGAATCTCTTGCGAAGCAGCGGTATAACCATCATGACAAGCACCTGTGCTGCAAAAGCAACTGCAGCAAATATAGAATATGCGCCCTCGTTTCCCACATCAAACCGGAAGAAACAAAGCACCAGGTTACCACAGATATTGAGTGATGTATACACGAGAATGATTGATACCACAACAGTCATGGCCTGGTCGTTCTTAAATAAAGCTTTAAACATGTCGGATATCTTTCCCGGCTTCTCATCACAGGCAACCGGTCTTTCAGGCACACATGCCACACATACAAGCTCAGAAATCACAAATACTACCGCTATAATAAGTGCCCACCACTTAAATCCAATCCTGTAGTCAGCCATAGAGCTTCCTGCACCAAGAATGGGCACCACTGTCATCGTGAGCACCGTAGGGATAGCATCTCCAATGCCAGAGCATGTCCTCGCAAGCGATGTAAGCTGCTCCCTGTCGATGCCCGGCTCAGTGATTGCGGGAATCATAGACCAAAACGGAATATCCATAAGCGTATATGTGATGCCCCATGCAAAGTAAAACACTGTAAGCCACACTCTCTGCGCTGAATCACCCATAGACTCAGGAGTGGCATATAAAGCATATATGGTCACGGCATTGAGCACCGTGCCGGCAAAAATCCAAGGCCTGAACCTGCCCCACCTCGTACGCGTCTTTGCTACGATAATGCCCATCACAGGGTCATTGAACGCATCAAAAATCCTCGCCGCCATCATCACCGTACCGATAAACACACTGCTCATCCCAAGCACTACATTGTAATAGTAGAGCAAATACGATGAAATAAGCATATACACAATATCTTTTCCGAATGCGCCAAATCCGAATGCGCACTTTTGTCCTGTTTTAAGCTTCATAGAAATACCTCCAAAATAATCAGCTATACCAGCCTCTGGGATAAAATAAAAATAATTTACAGCTTCTCACCAACCACCCTGCACCGCTTCCTGCAAAAAGCAATGCCGTAGGCTAAAATATCACACCTGTCCTCATCCCGCAGAGCCTCATCATAGCGCTTATTCTTAATCTGTGCCATCGCAGCCTCGCACGCTGCGTCAAGCTCCTTCATCTCCTTAGCGTACTTCACCTCTATAACGATTCCCGCATCCGGATCCTCCGGCTCAATCAAAATATCACTAAAGCCATCTCCCGACTCACGATTGGACTTAATCAGCCAGTCCGGATTGCTGCCACGCAGTAGACCGAGAAGTAAGTCATGATAGAAATTCTCCTTCATAGCATCAGGCGCCTTGGTATCGAGTATGCTAATCATGCGGCTCATAACGATATTGAGCTGCCTGGTAATCTGTTTCTCATCTTTATCCAGAATTGCCTTTGATAAAAGCTTCATAGTATCATCATCATTTGCAACAACAGCCTTGAACCACTCCTGAATCTGGAGAATAAACACCTCACGCACCTCTTTATTAGGAATCACAAGCTTATAGGCATAGCTCTCACTGTCAGGCACCTTGACCTCACCAATTTTGGTGAGATAGCCTGTGGTAAAAAGCACACTCCACAGATTATCAATAGTATTGTCAATCTCATCATATGTCAGATCAAGGCGAAGCTGCTTCTCTACAAATCCGCCTGCCACGAGCTTTTCAATCTCATCCCTCGTGGTCTGGTCAGCCTTGTCCACAAAGCGCTTCACCATATCGTTGCCACTACTGTTAATCCAGAACGCACTCGGTCTGGCTGACGGATCTGAAACAAGCTTCTTGGCAAAATTAATCACATCCCACGGACAATAAATATCCGCATTACCAAAATGATAGCCATCATACCATTCCTTTGCATCCGGGTACCTCTCGCTCCTGTCATAGTCTAAAAGCAGCTTCATAACTTCATCATCAGTGAAGCCAAACTGCTCATCATGGTCGATATCCACAATAGAATTGATTTCAAAATTATTGAGCCCTGTAAAAATGCTCTCCTTTGACACACGAAGACAGCCTGTGAGCACCGCAAACTGTAAAAACTCATTGGTCTTAAGCGCCTGCCCGAAAAGCCCTCTGATGAGAGAAACCATCTCCTTGTAGTAGCCATTCTGAAAAGCCTTGTCGAGTGGAACATCATACTCATCTATGAGAATAACTACTTTCTGACCATAGTGCTTATACAACAGCTTTGAAAGCATTCGTATACTATCCTCAATATTGTCATCCTGCCCATGAAGCATCTTTGTAAACAGTGTTCTATCCTCATCAGTCAACACATCACTTGTTTTCAAGTAATAGTGTCTATCTATCTCACGGTCTATAATAGTACATAGCATTCTTTTTGCTGACGCAAACTCTAATCCCTCCACGCCCTTGAGTGAAAGAAAAATAACCGGGTACTTACCCATATGGTCATCACAAAGCTCTTTATTGTCTGAAATATATAAGCCATCAAACAAAGTCTTATCTGTGCCTATCTCAAAGAAGCTTTTTAGCATGCTCATATTGAGAGTCTTACCGAAACGGCGAGGGCGGGTAAAAAGAGTGACCTTTCCCCATCCCTGTAAGAGCTGCTCTATAAGCCTTGTCTTGTCAATATAATAGAAACCCAGTTTACGAATTTCCTCAAAATTTTCAATTCCAACCGGTAACTTCAAAGTATTTGCCATAAAAGCCTCCAAAAAATAATCCGCTATACTTAATACTAGTATAGCGGAATGCCAGGTAAAATACAATTTAAATCATTGCATCGTCTGCACAATTTATTCAACAAAATAGCCTACAATATGTCCAGCCTGATCTGATGATAGTCTGTAATAAAAGCAAGCTGTACTACTATAGAAATGCCGGGGGTAAGAGAATACTGGATTGTTGATCCGCGTTGCAAAATTATCACTGTCAACTACTTTACTACATTTTAATTTTCGCAAACATTTTGAACTTCTTCGCTCCACACGGCATATCATCAAAACTTGATCACTTTCGGCTCATGGGTGAAAGAACTAATGGTAGCCACACCATTCTTGAAGTAGAACACTTCAGTGTTGCCATCATCTGCGGCATACATCTTCTTCAGTGCCGGATAAACATCCTTCTTCTTGCCAGTCTGGATGTACAGCTTGCCTTCAAAAATATGTGCCGTGCCAAACGGACGCACTCTCGGCTGGTCGCCCTCGACTGTTGCCAAGTACTATGTTTCTGGAAATTCAGGCGGAATCGCTATAATTTCTTTCCCTACGTATTGTTTTGCCTCAGTCTGAATTGGATCTTGTTTATTTCCTAATAGTTTTACCGCTTCGTCTATAGACATTACCAATTTTAGCTGATGCCTATAAGCATAATCCATTGGATTAACCGATACATCATTGAAATAATGACTGCCTACACGTATCGTTCCTTTAAAATTCAATCGTGCAGGATATTTTTGCTGTGCATCCTCTGAAAGCGGCATGCTCTTCAAAATATCTCCGTCGAATGTAAATCCGTAATCTGGATAAAACGGACGCCCCCTTTTTATTTATAATTTCTTTAGAAGATTCTTTCTTTTCGAATGCCAGGCTCCAATGATTTCTTCCTTGCCAATGCCTTAACTCCTAAAAACCATAATCTCTCTTAAATTCATCTTATCTACAAAAGAAAGCAACCTTTTTAGATCATCCAAGGAATGATATCCAATATACCATTTTGCATTCGTTTTTTTACATATTTCTTCAAAATAAGGATAATCAACCTCTGACAATGAATGCCCTATTACAAAGATATATTTAATAGTTGTTAACTCTTCAAAAAATGAGCGATGCTTTTTTATAATGTCGCTACATTTCTTTGTGGTCTCTTCTTCATACCAAGCAGCCTCTCTAGCAGCAGTCTCTAACGCTGATTCCATAATATATCTTTTATAAGGGTCTTTAAACTTAAATGGTTTAAGTCTAACTTTATCCCACTGTTCATCTTCCATTCCTGGTCTATGTCCAAGAATCAGTTCACTGGGCTTACCATTATTTCTATTCTTTCGACACCCATGAATATAGCAAACATTATTTGACTTTGCTCCATATAGAGTTTCAATGAATTCAGTGTAATTAAAAGACAGCACTTTATAATCTCCGTGGAGCATTGAGAACGGCCTGTCATCACTTTGCACAACTAATGTTTTAATCCACTTCTTAAACCGTTGTTTTAACTCTCTCGGAATTTCAAAAGTTGGTGCGATTGCTGTTTCCACAGCAGCAAAGAAATCAGCTGCCTGTGCATCAGGATTATATACTCCAAAATTATCAAGCCACATATCAATAATATCTGGATTAAGGAAAATACTATAATTAAGCTTTCCTAATGATTCTTCAAGGTTAGACCATAAATCCGATGTATCAAGATAAGTCTCCATATAAAATCGGAGCGAACTATTTTTTCCTATAGTTTTTTGAAAATCCCAATAGGAAGACTCTACCCCATGCATCAAGTCAAATCCATTTCCTATGATTACAAGAGACTCCGATGGATTTTCAAGCACCATATCCTTAATCAAAATTTGTGGAATAGAAAGTTTTTTTATAATCCGTTCTATTTCTTTTTCATCTTTTTCCCATTTTTTCTGTCGTTTTTCATTTTCTAGGGTCTCTTGTTTTTCCTTTATTTTAGCTTCAGCTACTCTTTTTTCTTCTTTCCGCTTTTTTCTACATTCGCGACATCTTTTTGGAAGTTCAAACCCCAATGACTTAAAGCGTTTTTGTTCTTCAACAGTAATTATAAAATCTCTACCGCAATCTTTACATATTGCAGAAATCGGCTCAAATTTTTTCACTTTACCCATTGACTTTTTCCTCCCTCATATCAGTCTCTTTTCGCATCTTCGCCGACCATAAGATCGTTGCCTGCTGCTCACCACGAAGAGCTGTGTGATTATCAGAGCAGCGTAGGTAGCTACCGCTCCCAGTATATCAATATCACAATTTCATTCAGTTTTACAGACGCTTTCTTACCTTCATCACCGCATAGTACATCAATCCACCGAGCACTCCGCCGACTGTGTTGTAGAAGATGTCTGATAGCTGAAACGTACCCAAGCGAAGTAATAATTGTAGCATCTCAATGCTTATCGAAAAGATAAATGCTATCTTACCGCTTTGCCACAGTATCTTCTTCCAGCCGCTTCCAATCTTCTCTCCGAATGTCCACATAACCATACTACTAAACGGCACCATCATGATTACATTCTCAATGCATTCGGTTGTCAGCTTCTGTTCGCCATTCACAATCTCCCAGATCCCCCAGCCGCCCATGACATCGGATAAAGGATTCATCCACAGCTGACGGTTTAACAGGGTTCGGAACAGAATAAGTGAAGTCACAAATGCCAGTAAGAACAACTTCCGAAAGAACACACTCTCCTTGAACTTCTGATACCATGTCACTATGGCATTTTTCCAGCCTTTGCCGGCTTCGGTAGGTTCATTAGCATAAAGATAGAAAAACATGGCTAGGAAGGAAAGCAGGAGTGAAAATCCAAATGGCTCATAGAGAGCATTCAGAATGTTTGTGAGAATTTTCCCTAGTAAATCAATCGTTTCTTTCATCATCATTTACAGATCACTTAACAAGTCAGCCTTATACACGCCATTCTCCAGCATCTTCTTGAAGCTGTCCTTTCAATATTTACATCTTGTCCTAATTTAATAAATGCATCTCCACGTGGGCATATTAAACAATATGGAGCAATTTGATTCCCCCCCTCCAAATGAAGATGCTTAGGATTTACAATTTTAGTGTGATTTCCAATATAAATCCATCCATTATAATGAAGTCTGTATTTTATTTTATATAATGGCGACATTAGCTTTTTAATAGCTATTTTATTCATAGTTGGTCTCCCCTAATTCCTAGTTAACTTTTAATTCTTTTCAAAGTCATCAACGCGATTTTTATTCCTGCAATCATTCCAGTACAAATGATTATATATCTTAGCCAAGTATAACGATACAATACCAAGCCGAATAATGCTGCTATTATCGTTAACATCGCCATAACAAATACCGCATTATCATTATATACAGATTTTTCCCCAGTCTCTTTAAAGTGAATCTTTCTCGCAAACATTGCTTGTGTTCCCGCCAAAACTATGTATGCTATCAGTGTGGTATATGCTGCTGCCATATAGCCAAATGCATTTATACATATATAATTGAGTATAAGATTTACAGTAGCTGCGATAATCGAAGAATACATAATATAATTAGTTTTCTTATGGTATATGAGCAAATTAGAATACATATTTGACACAGAAGTCAAAAACACACCTGCAGCAATAGGTGGCATAATATAAATAGCTTCATAATATTCCTTTGTAGCTAATATTTTGACTATTTCTGGTGCTAAAAAAGTAAGCATAACAGCTATAATAGCATACGATCCCATTAAAGCTAACGATAATTCCTTAATTCTATTTTCTTTTTTTTCTATATTCTGATACAAATATGGTATAAAAGATGAATTAATTGCAGTCCATACTAACAAGGAAATTGAACTTACAGTATATAAAGTGCTATATATTCCAACTGCATCGTTTCCTACCATTTTGCTTATCATCATTCGATCTGAAACATTTAAAATCTGTGCTGCAAAAGCATAACCAATAAGCGGAAGACTCAATTTTAAAGAGTACTTCCAATACTTTATATTTATTACTGTTCTTCCTTTTACATACAATTTAATCCATAAAATTGCTGAAATAGCTATAGATACAATGTTAGTTGCATATAAGCGCCCCACTACAATTTGATCTGAATTTGCTTTATTTAAGCTTAAAACAACTATAACAGACAATATTGTTGATGCTAAAGCTGCACCCATTGTCAATGCACCAGCTAATTTGTATTTATATTCATATCTTTGTCTTAATAGCCAAAAATCCTGCGCCGGTGCAAAGAAAAACACTACAAGCATTAAAATCATCAAAGCAGAAGGTAACCCTGTAATCCTATTCCAACTATTAGGTATGAGAAAATAAATACAGCATAGAAAAATGGCCATCATTGACGTTAATGTCAAAACAGACGATTGATATTGATCCCTTTCCCCTTCAAAGTCTTTCATTGCTGCCTGAAATCCACCAGATGTTAACGATAATGTTGCAATAACATTTAACAATGAATACCATGAATTATATAAGTTTACCATTCCAATTTCACTTGTAGACATTATTCTCGTGAAAATTGGAACAGTAATCATAGCTAATCCTCGTGAAAAAACAGACGCTAAGGTATAAACAACCGCCGCTTTTACTCCCAAAGGAATATTTTGTAGTTTTTTCTTAATCATTTTATTCTCCAATTCAAAATACTTTTTTCCATCTATTTTCTTTTATATCAAATTTTTTTATTACTTTTGCTGGGTTTCCAACTGCTATACAAAATTCAGGTATGTTTTTTGTAACAACTGAACCTGCTCCTATAATGGATTTTTTCCCAATATGAACATTAGGAAGAATAATCACATCATTTCCAATCCAAACACCGTCATCTATAAATATCCCTCCCCGCGTTAATGGGTTATCAAGATATGACATAGTTAGCGGATTTATTCCATGATTATAATCTATAATAAAGACATTCGATGCTGCTAATACATTTTTTCCAATGATAACTTTGTTAGCGCATTGAATAGTAAAATTTCGTGTTGCATGAAAATTATCGCCTATTTGGATTTCTGGTAAATTACTATATTGTTCTTCTCCATAACTATCCCAACATAATAATTTACTTTCATCTCCAATAACTACATTTTCTGATTCTTAATTTTATTCCAAACATTAATTTTCCTTATCTTTAGCTACCCACAATTATTAATGTGTCTTTATCATTTTTATACACCTCTTATTATCACTAATATGCCAATTGGAAAGCTATCATCACACTTTCATCTGCTTATAGCTATGTTTTAAATGAAATTCATATACTATACCAATAAAAAAGTTTTTAAACAGCTATCCTAATGGGGCTCTATTAAATCCATCCTCTATATCACCGATATGAAATGGAAAGCTTTTTCTATTTATGGTTGATTTTCATAGCAGTTCTTCACAACATTTTATATTCTAGCGTCAATGAATTCAACAAGCTTCAAAGGAGACAATTCAGGAAGATAATTATAGTCCACATCTCGATTACCATTAATAACAAATTGAGGATCAAATTCTTCAACGTTCTTAAATACAGAAATGAACTTTTCATTATAAAAAGGTGCTTTTTCTATTTCAGGATTATTAGTAGCCAATTTTTTCCCCATGGCAATGGCTTCACAATATCTCAATGTATATCCATGTCCACCCTGTTGCATAATTTCTAACATACAACGAGTTTTTCTTATTCTCTGCAAATTTTCTTCATATGGCATTTGTCCACAATAAGAGATTTTATCTTTGAGGACCTGATTCTCTTTTGGCACACCGACAATATGGAAATCACATTTCAAGCCTGCGGCATCACACTTTTCAAAAAATGAAATAATTTCAGATAGTCTGTCTTTTGCTTTACCTACAAAATACACATCACTTTCAGGAATATCATTATTATCTTCTATATGAACTTCTGAGTATACTAACGGGTAATATACCCATCCGTACATATCACAATCCTTTTGATCAAATGACAATATTAAATCAAAATGATCTTTTAATTTTTCTGGATACGAATAGCCACATTTACTTGCTAAATCCTGAAAATAGCAAACTATTTTGCATCCCGGATATCTCTTTCGTAATGATTCGAAAAGTCCTAGTTCTACATATCTAGCGTAGTTTGCACCAAAAATAACAAAGCATATTTTATCAGTATTCTTATAAGGATTTTCAAAAGTAAATCTATTCCATATAAACTTTCCTGGTAAATTAATAATGTTATTTGCTCGTCCACCAAAATGTCGATTTCTCAAAAAACGTATTACCGGATTACTATAATCCATGGCCGTTCTAAGATAAGTAATGTTTTTATCTTTATTTCTAACATCTTCAAATGCAATATCATAAAAATCATTATCTGCACCAGCAATTACATATTTATAATTCATAAGCAACCTCTTTCTTAAGCTTCAAATCATTAATGTTCTGTCTCATAATATCAAGAAAAACAGGCAGAAAAATTATTGCAGGATAAAATGCACTTGTTTGTGCCATAGCTGTATTAAAATACAAGAATACAAAAACTACAATTTCTACCCATTTATTTTTCATATACTTAAGCGGGCTAAATATCCACCACAATGATACAAGAAGTGGAACAATACCAATTACCGCTCCAATAATAAATGGATATCCACCGGCATCAGCAAATGCGTTCAAACGATACAGTTTTTCCCATGCTTCATAGCCCATACCAAATGGATTCGTTGCTATAGCCAAAAATGCCATCGCTATCATTGCATATCGATAAGCTCCCGTCGAAGCAGACAATGAAAAATTTCCCTGACTAGAAAACACCTTCGATAACAACGCCTTGTAAATCAAACTATCATTTCCTCTAACGGAATAATCTCCCAAGAGAACTACAAGTCCAACCATTAAAATAATATAAATATAGTTTTTTATTGTTCTTGTATCTGCACTTCGTGTCAAAAGAACGCCAAGAACTATTACCGCATATCCAAAATATCCAGATGTCGACTGCGTTGTAATTAGTGCAATTGTAAGAATTAAAAATATTTTTTTTATTTCTTTACGATTTAACTCAATAAGTTTATTACAAAACGCCACCACAAAAATAGCAGCATTCAATACCATTTGATATATGCCAGGCTCCGTAAAAATACTCATATTACGTTTAATTTCAAAGTCTGTCGTCACATAAAATAACAAACCATAAATCTTACGCTGTGTTTCTTCAACATAACCTTTATCCCATGTTACGTTTGTGTAAAAATCGTTATTTACCATACCGATTTTTTGCATAATATTCAAACCAGCAATCTGTTGCAACCATCCTACAATACTAATCGCCGCAAAAAACGTTATAATCTTTACAAATCTAGTTAAAAACTGTTCAGGATCAATCAATATAGCAATATATGTAATTAGTATTTTTGCTGCCATTTCCACCCAAAAAATAATTCCTACACCACCATTAATAAAACGAACCAAAAAAACCGCAGCCAACAAAAAAGCACACATCCAAAAAGGTCGTTTCATTTTTTTCCAAAATTGACTAAACCAATTATTAAAAAAAGTATTGCTAAACCAACATGTACCGTCAAATTTGGTCTTATATATAATCTATACACATGTGTTTGACAAAAAATCAACATGACATACAGCATTAAATACTGTAATATAGCTTTTTTACTAACATATAAGTGCATTATACTTATCCTCCTAGCATCCACACACTTTATCAAAAAATGCATCCCACTTTTTCAGTATAGAATCATTTGAAAACGCATTTCTTCGTTCAATACATTTTTCGACTAATTGCTCTCTTAATTGTTCACTGTTAGAAACTTTGTAAAGATTATTTGCAAAAGACTCTACATTCCCAACCGGACTCAGTAGACCACACTCATTGCTACATATTTCTTTTGGGCCACCACAAGGGCAATCAGTAGAAACTACCGGCACAAGCATACATACAGCTTCCAGCAATGCATTAGGCATACCTTCAAAATCCGAACTTAAAGCATACACTTTTGCTGTTTTAAGTACTTCTGGCGCATTATTAGTCCGGCACATTAAGTGAATCCGACTTGCAAGTCCAGTTAAATTAATGATTTCATATAACCTTTTTTCTAAGGGGTCTTCGCCGTATATATATACGTCTCCTAATCGCACAAACTATTCCTAGTTATTCATGATCTTCTATGTATTTTTCAATAGACAGGCTCATAAATTGCAACTTATGAGCTATTAAATATAATTCGCCTTCATTCACTCTTTAAATCAATTATTCTGCATAATTTTTCTTATCTTATTATTATCTCCCCAAACAGCCTTTGAATCATATGGACGATCAGGAAATGCACCATATTTCAATTTAATACCGTATCCATTTTCCTTAATAAATCTTTCTACACGATCAGCTAATTTCTCCGGTTTACCAGAACAGATATTGATAATTCCATTAATTTCATCCTGACCAACAGCTGCAGCAACCTGTTTACAGAAATCTTCATAATCAATAAAATCGAACTGATTTTGCCCCATGGTAAACGGAAATTCTGTTTTGCCCTCTTTTTCTGCTGCCGTAATTTTCGAAAAAATAGAACAACCAAACTCAGAATGTCCAACGATGTAATAGCCACGTAACCATTGCCATTTTGTGTGTTTACCATTAGTCATCATTGCCACACAATTGCGCAGAGCATCTTTACCGATGCCATAGAGACTCATCGGATGGCAAGGAGTATTTTCATTAATACTACCTTCAAAAAAACCAATTTCATGCATCGTTCCCATAACACTAATCTTGGAGATATTAGCTTCAACCATTTGCTTCAAGAAATGATAATGTTTTGGTAAATCCGCAATATGATTTTCCGAATAATGGACAAATCCATCCCTCCACGCCAAATGAAGAAGAACATCCGGTTTACCAAAGTATGTATAGGGTTCTTCTACCGAGAACAAGTCACAATCTATCTTTTCTGCTCGGTCATCCACATAAGTAGTCTTAAAATCCGCAGCCACAACATTGTGTCCGTTATCCAGAAGCTCCTTTACAACACCCTGCCCCAGGTAGCCGTTTGCACCAGTTACTAAAATTTTCATATTTTTCTCCTTTCAAAACTTAAAAGTATCCTTCAGCACGAGCCACTTCTGGTCCTTATTACCCAGGTTCAGTGCTGTACCGTCTTCCAGTGTATATCCTTCTGCTAAAATAATGCCTTTCATAATGAATCTCCTTTTTATTCTTTAGTCCGGTTGAAAAATATCCCTTGTATAAACTTTTTCCTTCACATCGTCCAAGCTCTTGTCGTAACGGTTCGCAATGATTGCCTGACTCTGTTTCTTAAACTCTTCCAAGTCGTTAACAACACGGCTACCAAAGAATGTGTCCCCATTTTTCAGTGTTGGCTCATAAATAATTACGGTTGCTCCCTTGGCCTTAATACGCTTCATGACACCCTGAATGGAGCTCTGGCGGAAGTTATCGCTGTTACTCTTCATGGTCAGGCGGTATACGCCCACAACAACTTCTTTTTCTCTGCTCTCATCCCGGCTATCATTTGCTTCGTAAGCACCAGCAATTTCAAGCACACGATCTGCAATAAAGTCCTTACGAGTACGATTGGATTCAACAATTGCTTCAATCAAATTTTCTGGCACGTCGGCGTAATTTGCAAGCAGCTGTTTAGTGTCCTTGGGCAGGCAGTATCCACCGTAACCAACACTGTGATTGTTATAATGAGTACCGATACCTTGTTTTTCTAGCAATTCATAATATTGTAGAATCTCTTTTTCATTACCATACTCATGTTTATCCAAGTAACACTGAATGGAGTTATACAATTGAGGATTCTCTCTAAGTTCAATTATTCCTTCTGCTATTGCATTAGGACTTATATCAGTAATCAGTCCCTCTTTCTTATCCTTCAACTGATCCTTAATTGTAGAATAATTAGTTGCCAGTATTGGTTTTGCTAGTATTTTTGCTTCATCCAAAACAACTGATTTTCCTTCCCATCTGGAAGGCTGTACTAACAAATCGCAACTCCTAATATACGGGTATGGATTTGCTCTCAATCCCAGAAATGTAATATACTCCTCTAGATCATTGTCTTTTACTTGTTTTTTTAGCTGCTCTTCAAGCTCACCTGCTCCTATAATCCACCAATGAATATCTGAATACTTTTCTTTCAAGATTTTCACTGCATCGATTGCAAAATCATAGCCCTTTTGTCTTGTTAAACGGCCTATTGACAACACATTAAACTGATTTTTCTCAAACTCTGATACTTCGAACTCTTCCGACATTTTTTTCAATAAAGAGCCTGATGTTAAATTGGGCAAACAATAAAATTTATTTACCATGGCAGGATAATTCTGTTTTAATATCTGCACACATTTATCAGAGATACTTACAACGCTGTCCGCTTTTTGAAAATACTTCTCGTAAATCTTTGCATCTTCATATTTCTTTATTTCATTGAAATCGTTATGAATCCAAAGTATTTTTTTCTTTGCATTAACCTTGTCAATCACATAATATGATGCATCGCCCTCTAAGAATCCAATAGCAATATCATATTCTTCTTCCAAATTGGACAAGTACCGTTTATAGAATTTTATCCATCTCTGTTGTCTTGCATTTTCCTTGTAAAGACATTTACATATAAATGTACTTGTCCCTCTTAGAATTACAGCTTTAATACCTGAAACTGAGCTAAACATCCCTCTATCAATTTTATAAGCATATTGCAGAGAATCTGTAGGCTGTAATAATCGTACTTCCTTAGGAATTTGAGACAAAAACAGTCCTTCTCGTTTGAACAGCAGCAAATCCACTGCATACTTTTCATAATCTATAAGATTTAATAAATTCACAAGACTTTTTTCTGCTCCGCCACTACCCAACGATGGCATCACAAACAATATGTTTTTCATAATATTTCTCTTCTACTCTTCGAATCACTATTCCAAATATCTGTTTTGAATATATCTACCCGGATTATTAAAATTCAGCACTTTTGCATAGTTTCCCGCCGCCGTTGCATTTGATGGAATATCCTTGGTAACCAACGCTTCCTGCACCAATCGTAGCATTATCTCCAATACATACATCCTCAACTATACAAGTATTTGGGCCAATATAAACATTATCTCCTATTACTGCTGCTTTTCCTTCATTTGAGCCAATCGTTACAAATTGGGAAAGATTGCAATTATTTCCAATAACTGTTGAAGGGTTAACAACAACAGGTCCTCCATGGCTAATATATAGTCCATAACCAATTTTCGTTTTTCTAAGTATCTGGATTTGCTGGTGATTTTTCAATTTCCATAGGATTGCTCCCAGCAATTTTAATCCCCCCGCATTTACCAACCGAAATGCCACGGAGAAGCGAAAACCAGCTTCTTTAATATATGTTTTAATAAATGCCTTAGACGATGTTGTTCCGGCATAGCGAAACAAATCGCTTTTTATTAACTCAATTGCTCCCATACTTCTTTTCCAACCCACTTTGCAATATTTATTCTATACTGTTTTCAATCAGCGCCTTATAAAATGCGCCTTCTGCTTCAATGTCCGGTGATAATTTATATGTCAACTTATGAATACCTGTAAGTTTTTTGATCCAATTCCATTTCTCTTCTGAATAATCATCAGCTAAAACCTTAACAAGATACTCGCTATAATCACTGTTCATATATGGAATTGCTTTCTCAACTTCCGGATTACTCTTCACCACCAATGTTATAATCAAATTTGGTAGCAGATACTCAATTACATGTTCGTTTTTGAGCCAATATGAGAAAGCAACATTTCTTATTTCTCGAATAGTCTTATTTCCCTTTTTTGCATGTAGGAACCAAGCCGGATACAGCACAGGATTGTCAATCAGCAACAATGAATTACGCACAGCGAAAAAATCACTGTTTAGGATCGTATCTGGAAGTGGTTCTGTAAGGTACACAGTTGAATCAATCCACGTTCCACCATAATGTTCCAGTAATGCAAATCTCATCAGATCCGCATATCCAGCCATCGGAATCTGGCCAGCGTCCTTTTTCTTTTCAATGTAATCTGGCAATCGAATGTAATCTGCAAGATTTTGATCATTCAGCAAAATGATTTTTTGATTGGAATATTCACATACAGATTCATAGCACTTCTGAACAATGATTGGTGCCTGTTCAATTCCCTTGTTCCAATAAATCCAGATCGGATTCTCTACATCATTTTCGGGAAAGCTAAGCCCCTCAACATCTGTGTCTTTATACTTTAAATATGGTTTTATCTTGGTAGAAGCTCGTTCCTGCCACAATACCTTCCGCACCTCATAATCCTTGACAAGATGCAATTTGATAAACATAAATGCCCCTCGTTTGACGGCATTCACAATTCCATATCTTTGAATAAAGCCTTTCATGCCAATATTTTGATAGTAGTCATTCAGCATAATAATTTAATTGTCTCCCTTTATCTTGCAGAAACTACTATTCAAAAGGCTCATAGATTCCGCACCAGATAATGGTAAACTGTTTCCTCCTTATCAATCGATGGTTCTAATTTATAAGTTAGTTTATGTATCCCAGTAAGTCTCTTAATCCAATTAAATTTCTCCTCTGTAAACTTATCTCCTAATACTCTAACCAGATATTCGCTGTAGTCACTATTCAAATAAGGCATCTTTTTCTCAACCTCTGGTGATGACCTCATTATTTGTGTGATTACAATATTTGAAAAAAGATATTCTGGTACATGATTATTTCGTTTCCAGTAGGCAAATAGAACATTACGAATCTCACAAATCGTTCTATTATGTCGCTTGGCGTGGATAAACCAGACCGGATACAATACGGGATTATCAATTTCGCCGAGTGAATTATGAAATACAAAAAAATCACTATTTAATATTTCCTGTGGGATTTCATCTGTTAGCAGTATTGTTGCATCCATCCATGTCCCGCCATAATGCTCCAATAATGCTACACGCATCAAATCTGTATAAATCGCTAATGGAAGGACTCCGCTTTTTAATTTTTCACTCAGATAATCCGGCATATTTATATAGTTCTGCACATTGTTTTCTATAAGCAAAACAACTTGTCTGCCAGCATATTTTGTTATGGATTGATAGCAAGTCTTCACTATCTCAGGTGCCTGCTCCAAACCTGTATTCCAGAATAACCAAATAGGCTCATCCACTTTGGTTTCTGGGAATGTCAGCTTTTCAGGAACGGTATCTCTGAACTTCAAATATTTTTTACAGACCGCCGTGCCCCCCCCCGATTGCCAAAGCAGTTTTCTGAGCTCATAATCTTTGACAATATGAAGTGGGTTACGAAGAAATTTGTTCCACATTCTTTTCTCCTCGATAAATTTTCATCAGTTTTATATAGTAGCTCTCTGTCGTTTCATATTTCACCTGACTACAATTCTTTGTATATCTTTCCAATACGTCTTGTGTTTGAAGAACTTTCTTTATCGCCTTCATCAGATCTTCCACATTACCTGCTTCAAACAATTCTCCGGTTTTACCAGGCTCAATTAATTCTGGGATACCTCCCATTTTAGATCCAACAACAGGCGTACCCAAAAGTACCGACTCCATAACAGAGTACGGGCAGTTTTCATACCATTCAGACGGGCAGACACTGATTGCTGCCTCAGCAATAATGCGATAGAGTTCTTCTCCAGTCTTAAATCCCAGATACTTCACATTGGGAATATCCTTCATTTTATCAACCGACGGGCCATAGCCAATAAACACAAATTCGGTATTGGACATCTTCTTGGCTACTTCAAGCAAAGTATCCGTTCCTTTGTCCCGCGACAGATGCCCAAACTCTAATACATAACCCTTTTTTTGAATGTTATCCAAGTGCGGCATCTCTTTTTTGAAATTATGCAACCCGATGGTTTTATCACGGAATCTTTTCTGAGTGTCCAACTTTGATTTAAGAAAATAACTACAGCTAATATAGGCATCCACATATGAGTATGCTTTACTATATTTCCACATATATCCATCAAGTGTTCCAAGAAGACTTTTTGCTCTGGAATTTTTCAAGCATTTAGTTTGAAGACAATGAATATAATGACCATCCAAACACCGTTCACAAGGCTTCATATCCACATCGAACATTCCATGGCTGGGGCAAACAAGCTGATAGTCATGTGTCGTGTAAACAATCTTACATTCTTTCTTTGTTTCTTTACGCCATTTGTTAATTTCCAGAATAATAGAAGGGGTCAGATGATACTGTATATTGTTGAGATGCACTACATCTGGCTGAAAATCATCTAAAACTGCACGAATTTTTTTGCGTGCTTCTCTTGAATAGATAATGCGAAAAGGTGCATTTAAATTTGCCTTTATTCCTTGAGAAAAATCCATATTTGTTACATATGAACCGATTCGATTTCCTACTGTATTTTTTTCATTTTCAAGACCAAAGTACTGGACTTCGTGTCCATGTTCTTCTAACATTTTTCCCACATCGAATGTGTACGTTTCCGCTCCACCCTTTGGAAATATAAATTTATTTACAAGCAAAATCCGCATATCTTATTTCTCCTGTACAGTTTCATTGTTTCCTTTACAACATCATCCCAGTTATATTTTTTGCAGATAAAGTCAGCTGCCTGCTTCTTCATTTCCATAACCATTTCAGGATGGTCACAGGCATTTTGCAATTTTTCTTGCAAGTCCTCTACATTCGACTTTTGGAAAATCAATGCCTTATCTTCCACAACCTCTGCACACTCCGGAATGTCCGAAACCAGACAACAATTGCCATAACTCATAGCTTCTAGCAGGCTCAAAGGCATTCCCTCCAGGTCAGAAGGTAATGTGTAAATATAAGCATTGCTATATAATTCATCAAGCATCTGCCCCTGAACAAATCCGGTAAAAATGATTCTATTATCATCCTTTGCCAGATCTTTCAATTCCGCCATAAAAGAATCCGTATCGCTAGAGCCACCAGCGATAACCAATTTTTTATCTGTTTTGACATCTTTAAATGCCTCAACCAGATATCGAATGCCCTTTTCCGGCACCAAACGACCAAGAAACAATATGTAGGAATCCTTTGTTAGACCAAATTTTTCTGTTATGAATTTTGCATCTTTAATCTCTGGTCGATTCACACCGTTGGGAATAAAGTAAGTCTCCCTACCATAGGTATCTTTAAAGTAGTCCTGAACGCCCTTGCTTAGCACAATGATTTCATCCGCATACTTTACGGCATTCTTTTCACCCTGCCGGATGAATTTTGAGCCAAACCCTAATTTCCATTTCTCACGCTGCCAGTCTATGCCGTGAATGGTAACCACAACCCTCTTTCCAAACATCTTTGGAAACCATGAGACAAAAGCTGGTCCCTCTGCATGTATATGAACAATGTCATACTTACCAAAAGCACAACATAATGCTGCAAAAAAAGATGATGAAACAGCCGCAAGACCTTTTTTTTCTATTGTTGGAACTGTCTTAAGCTTTATTCCTTTATATTCTTTAAGTCGTTTTGAATCATACTCTGAACCACTTACATGATGACCACCTCTGTTGTAGCAAGTCACATTATGTCCTTGGGCAACCATCCTTGTGCAAAGTTCCTCAACAACAATCTCAACTCCGCCTTCTCTTGACGGAATTCTTTTTTGCCCAAACATAGCAATATTAAGTTTTTCCTTACATTGCTCCATCATTTCTTAATACTCCTATGGCAGTCTGCCAAATAATCTTAATATCCCCCTTCACACTCCACTCATTGATATACTGAGTATCCAGCTTCACCACTTCTTCAAAATCAGTGATATTACTTCTGCCACTCACCTGCCACAGCCCGGTCAGTCCCGGCCTGAATGACATTCTGGCTCTGTGGTGTGGTTTATATTTCTCCCACTCGTCGAGTGTCGGTGGTCTAGTACCTACAAGGCTCATATCTCCTTTAAGGATATTCCAAAACTGCGGCAGCTCATCTATTGATGTCTTCCTGATAAACTGTCCTATGCCGGTTTTCTTTGTTCCATCCGGCAGTATCTTATTGCCTATGATTCTCGGGTCGAAGTCCATCTTAAACATCATTCCGTCGCTCACCTTGTTTTGTGCCATGAGCTCCTTCTTTCGCTCCTCGGCATCCATGTACATGCTTCTGAATTTGTACATCTTGAACTTTCTTCCGTTTCTGCCGATTCGCTCCTGTGCGAAGAAAATCGGTCCCGGTGATGCTATATAGATTGCCGGTCCCACAAATATCGTCACTATCAAGGTGATGATGCATCCGACCAGCCCTCCGAGTATGTCCATGCCTCTTTTTGCAAGAAGCTGTGTGGTGCTCGCATAGTTCATGCTGGCGGTGATGACTGTGTAGTCACCTATTTTTTCTATCTGATTAAAACTGCCTGCCATGACCTTGTTTTTGGTGATGCCTCTGTGAACAGCTATTCCCATCTCCAGGAATATGTCTGCCATTTCGTAGGGATATTCGCTCTCCGCACACGGTGGGATAAGCACCTCGTCCACCCATTCCTCACAAGCGTAGTCCACTATCCCGTCATGGTTTGCAACTATTGGTATTTCACATATTGTTTTGCCATTCAGGTCGGCATCTGTTGCCGCTGCCACTATCTGTGTGTATCCAAAGCCATTTTCCTTTAGTCCGTGAAGTGTCTCCTCAAGGAGCTTTTCCGGTGCTATGACAAAGAGTGATTTTTTCGATGAAGCAAAGCTTCTTTTTTTGACAATTTTCTTTAACACTACTCTGCCTAAGTACGATACGAGAATATATATCGGAATCATGATGTAGTAAGACATACGCGAATATATCTCACCCATATGTGTGGTAAACAGGAAGAAGGTTGTTATTATTTCCACAAGTGCCACATGCTTGCATGTAGCTATGAGCTCATCGAGATAGCCGCGCTTCAATGCATTTTTGAAGGCATCGGATACTATTTCCACGAAGAAATCTATGAATAGAAATACTACTGCCAGTATCCTGTAGTCCTTATCTATATATGGATTGTTAAGTCCAAAGCGCCATATATATGAGACTATGAATGCTATCTGCATGCACAGGACATCTAATAGCATAAAATCTATATGCTTTGTCCAGCTTCTTCCTTTCTTTCTGTACATTTTTTCTGTGTCTCCCTGTATTTTTTGATTACCCTATTTCCAGTTCATTCCTATGCTGTCAAGCCTTGCTATGCGCTCTGTGTCGAGCACCATGCCGCTGGCCTTCGGGTTTTTTCTTTTACATCTGATATTTGATATCCAGCGTCCCAGCTTCACTCCGTCTGTGGAATATGATACCGGCACGTCCAGATTGCCGTTTTTCTCGTAATATGCTTTCGCAAGCTCAAACTTTCTGTTCCACTGTATAGCGGTCTTGCTTTCTGACCTGTAGCCTATGCTCTGCAGGCGCTGTAGCTGCTCGTCTGTCATTGAGTGGCTATTGGTCTGGTTTGACAGCCACCGTCCAAGCGGTATGCCGTCTGCTGTGACGTACTTTGCAGGTACTTCGAGGTTTCCATACTCCTTGTAGTAGGCTTTGGCTGCGCTGTAGTACTCTTCCCACTTCTGCTTGTTGTGATCCCATATCATGCCAAGCTCCTCAAGTTCTTTTCTCTGCTCATCGGTGAGTGCCTGCTCTATGCCGTACTTTTTTACCTTAAAGCGCATGTTGTTGATCCATGAGCCAAGCCTAAAGCCCGTAGGCGATACGTATTTGGCCTTGATGTCCAAATTTCCGTATGTATTGCGGTAGCTTTTCAGCTCTTCCAGTACCTCCTGCCAGCTTAAGTCCGTGACATCCCATATCATGCCTATATCGTTTAGCTTTTGTATCTTTTCCCAGGTGAGGTTTCCGGATATATTGCCTGACTTCACACGCCTTTGGGTGTTTATCCATGCTCCCAGTGTGAGGCCTGACCCAGTGACATAGCTCTTTGGTATCTTGAGATTTCCATTTTCCTCATACCACTGCTTTGCTGCCTCATAGTATGTGTCCCAGGCACTTCCCAGATTTTCCTGCAGGCGCATGAATATCTCCCTGCTGTCCTTTGTCTCATCTATGATGCGGAACCTGTCGTCAAAGTGCTCTCTTGGTGAGTGAGTGTCCGGATACAGTAAAAATGCTTCCTGCATCTCGTTTTTCAGGCAGTCTATGCAGTAGAGACTGTCGAAGTTATTGACCAGGTCAAATATGACCGGCTGGTTTTTGCTTCCTGCTGACAGAGCTCTGCCTATCTGCTGTAGATAGATGATTGGTGACACCGTAGGGCGAAGCAGTATTACTCCGTCCACATCATCCACATGTATGCCCTCGTTCAGCATGTCTATGCAGTAGAGGAGCTTTAAATGGCTTCCTGTGTCCTTTTTGAATTCGTCAAAGGCTTTGCTGGTCGACGCATCGTTGTAGTACGCTGTGTATATGTGTGGCTTTTTGTCCACCTTGCTAAACCAGTCGGCCGCCTGCGCCTTCATCTCATCCATATGCTCTCTGCCTGAGCAGAATACTATGTATTTGCCATCAGGCTTTGTCATCTGTCTGGCAAAGACCTCTGTGAGTCCGTCTGCCTGCTCGAGTGCACGCTTTAGCTGCTCTAGAAGCTTTTCGTTTTCCGATACAAGTCCCGGGTTTGATAAGCCCTCGATTCGTTTTTTCAGTTGTTCAAGCTCTTTCTTGTATGAATACATGGCTATGACATATTTAGGCTCCGGAAGTATTTCTCTCACGATTGCTTCTCCGAGCGTCATCTCTGAGGCTATGTTGCCCTCAAAGAGCTCCTCTGCCATATTGCGCTGGTTGTCTAGATAGCGTATGTTTGTCGCTGAAAGTCCCAGACGCTTTGCCTTCGGATATGCTTCCAGAAGCTTTCTTACACTCTTGCCCCACTCTGCGGCTCCACAGCGGTGGAACTCATCGAGTATGATATAGTCCGGGCGTAGGGTGTCTATGCTGTCCTCATGCTTCATGAGCCTACTGTATGACATGTATTCTATGTTTGAGAACTGTGTGTCTATGTTTTCAAGCTGTGTCTTGTAGATGTACTCACTTGGCGATAGCCATAGAAAGTGCTTGTGCGGATGCTGCTCCACGAGCTTGAAGGCTATCATCGACTTGCCCGTGCCTGTCGGATGGATGACGGCTGCCATCTGCTTTTCCTCCAGCATGGTCTCGACTGCTCTGTATGCATCTTCGTTGTGCTTGTAAAGATGTATGCTCATTTGCTGCCTCCGGGTGAAACACTACATTAAAAGGGAGGTTGGATTTCGCAGATTATTACAATCTGCGAATTTTTTTTATATTCTTTCTGATTAGGCAATAGCAAAAAACACCTCCATTGCACTGCAATAGAGGTGTTTTCTTGTATCTTTACTCTTCAATCATCGAAAGACGTTCCTTAGCAATCTTAATGTCTTCATCTGACGAATTAAGCATTTGTTTTGCTGCAGCTACAGTACCATCATTTTTGAAGAAGGTCACCAATGTAGAAATTCGCTCTTCTCTTCGTCCTTGTTCGATTCCTTGTTCTTTTATTCCTTGACTGAGATTACACATAGATTTCAACAACTGCTTTCTGTCACCTTCCATTTCCATCCGGCTCAAACGCTTGATACTGGAAGCGACCATGAGGGAATCCATATGCTGGATTTGTCAATTTATTTTCATGATTTTTGCCATTTCACCTGAAAGCCCGATAATGGTTTCATAGATAAGAGCAGTACCTGTGGCAAGTTCGTAAGTGTAACAGCGCTTACGAAAGTGGCTCAGCGTTTTATCGCTGTACAGACAGGCAAAAAGACTTTCATCAATCTTAGGAAATATTTTCTCTGCGAATGGTTTAGCCAATGATTTTTCAAGCATGCGTTTTTCACGGTCTGTAGGACCGAATAAAGCATCATTTAATGTAATCTGCTGACTATCATTTGATTTAAAAGACAAAAGTGGTTTCCCTCGCTTTCTTCTGCATATATAAATACCACTTTTGGCTGATAAAATCCTCATTTATGTGAAGTTTTCAAGGTACAAATTCACTGCTGCATGTAACCGTATAATCTGCTTCCCCTGAAACCGTTTTTTGTTTTGTTCCAATACCCTCTCCGCAAATCCAATATGAACCATCATTTTTATTCTTTAGCATAATATTTCCCACATTAAATTAGCATAATGTACATAGCCATAGGTTGATAGCATGCAAGGCTTGGGTAGCTGTAATCCATAAAACTTCTAAAACAGCTCCCCAATCCAGCCCAAAAGCTGGAAAAATTCTGAAAAAAAGTAGCTGAAACCGCTGAAATTCCTAAAACAGCTCCCCTAACCCAGCGAAACAGCCGGAAAAATCTCCAAAAAAGTAGCTGAAACCGCCGAAATCCACAAAACAGCTCCCCTAACCACAGCGAAACAGCCGGAAAAATCCATAAAAAAGTAGCTGAAACCGCTGAAATCCACAAAACAGCTCCACAAAACAGCCCAAAATCATATTTTCATGATTCTATCAAACAAATGGAGACCATAAGCTCCACTTTTAAAGATAAGTAACATGAGAGAAAATTATCTTACATATAAATCTGTAATTTACCAGATATGACTGATGAATTCTCAGGAAAGGAATTTTACTATCTACTAATTGTTTCTCAATATTATTGAGCTTTCCATAGAATTTACCGGCTCCATCCTTATTTTTCCCGGATGCTATATCGTCCCATAGCTCACTTCCGTCAGAAAAAACTTCTATATTCATTTTTATCATCTGCTTTTTTTTATATCTGCAAAAGCACTGCTTCTATTTTTAACACAAAACTAAATCATCATCACATATCGCTATATTAATTAAAGTGTTTTCTTCCTTTATCATTTTATGATATGAGGGTCAAAAGGTATTTTGCCCCTCATTTATGATTAATCAGATTA
>ENA-OQRB01000135-OQRB01000135.1-human-gut-metagenome-genome-assembly--contig:-NODE-135-length-56079-cov-6.748661_pt1 | contig 56079 bp, 47 predicted proteins | sample MGYA00243235_ERZ505100 | MGnify/ENA primary metagenome ERZ505100 (study PRJEB26097, sample SAMN02712145) | human gut metagenome | biome: Gut microbiome | host: Homo sapiens | place: Denmark: Copenhagen...
TGTTCAGAAAGCATGAGCTGGACGAGCCAATGACACCGACAACATTCACATGGCGCTTCAAACTTATCCTCAAGAAAAACGATCTGCCATACAATCTGAACGTGCATTCGCTCCGTCATACGAACGCAAGCTTGCTGATTTCAAACGGCACGGACGTTGCGACAGTCTCAAGTCTCCTCGGGCACGCGCAGGTCTCCTCGGGCACGCGCAGGTCTCGACAACGCTGGACATCTACACTCACGCATTCGACAAAAATAAAAAAGCCGCCAGCGACAAGCTGCATAATGCGCTGGAGATATAAAGGTACCCGCCACGGCTCAGGTGAGCCGTGGCGGTGTGGTATGCCCGACAGGATTTGAACCTGCGACCTTCGGAGTCGGAGTCCGACGCGCTATCCAGCTGCGCCACGGGCACATATTCTCTTTTTGAGCCGTTGTATTATAACAAATTATGCTCCAAAAGTAAATAGCTGTTTTCAATTTAGTTTTTCTATGCTATAATGAACCGAATACACCGCCGACGAGCGGCATTTCATATCAAATCAAGGAGCTGACATCCATGCAGAAGATACGCCTTGGAAGGACCGGACTCATGGTCACGAAGACAGCTATGGGCTGTCTCCCCGTTCAGCGCTGCAATGACGAGGCCGCCATTGAGCTTCTCCGCGCAGCCTATGACGGCGGGATAAACTATTTCGACACCGCAAACGCTTACAGCGACAGCGAAAAGAAGATCGGTCTCGCGCTCTCCGACGTGCGCGACAAGATAATCATATCCACCAAGAGCGCCGCGCGCGACAAGGAGACCGTACTCAAGCACATCGAGAACAGCCTCCGCATGATGAAGACCGACTACATCGACCTCTTCCAGTTCCATCAGGTCACTGAAGTCCCCGACCCGAACGACCCGAACGGCGCATACGCCGCCGCGCTTGAAGCGAAGGAGCGCGGCTGGATACGGCACATCGGCGTCACCTCCCACAGAGTCAACATCGCCGAGCAGTGCATAGCCTCCGGCTGGTTTGAGACGCTCCAGTTCCCCTTCAGCTACATATCCGACGAGCGCGACCTCGCGCTGGCCGACAAATGCCGTGAGGCCGACATGGGCTTCATCGCGATGAAGGGGCTTGCAGGCGGAATGCTCACGAACGTCCGTGCATGTCACGCCTTTATGAAGCAGTACGACAATGTCGTCCCGATTTGGGGCATGCAGCGCATGGAGGAGCTTCGCCAGTGGCTTGACGCTGCCGAGGAGGATCCGACCATGGACGAGGAGCTTTCCGAGTTCATCCGCAAGGAGCGTCAGGAGCTTGCCGGTTCCTTCTGCCGCAGCTGCGGCTACTGCATGCCATGTCCCGCCGGTATCGAAATTTTCAACTGCGCCCGCATGAACATGCTGCTGCGCCGCTCACCGTGGAAGCAGTACTTCACGCCGGAATGGCAGGAGAAGATGGCGCGCATCGAAAACTGCATCGGCTGCCGTCACTGCAGCAGCCGCTGTCCCTACCAGCTCGACACGCCGAATCTTCTCAAATACATGCTAAAGGATTACAGGAAATTCTATGAGACACACAAAGACGAGCTATAAGCTGATCTCTCTGGCGCTGTGCCTTACCATGCTGCTGCCCCTTGCGGGCTGCGGCGAGAGCAAGCAGGAGCAGGCCGAGATCTTCGCCATGGACACCTACATGACGCTGACCGCCTACGGCAAGAATGCCACTGCCGGACTCAACGCCGCGAAGAGCGTCATCACCTCGATGGACTCGATGCTCGATCCGGAGCTTGAGACGAGCACGACCTACGCGATAAACCACGCGGAGGGCGCAAGCGTCGTCGTGCCCGGTCAGGTCGCGCGAATGCTGAACACCGCGCAGACCATATACAAGCAGAGCGGCGGCGCGCTCGACCTGACGATTTACCCGCTCATCAAGCGCTGGGGCTTCGTCGACGGGAAGTACTATGTCCCGACCGACGAGGAGATATCGTCCGACCTTGCCAAGCGCTGCTTTGACAAGCTCACGCTCACAAGCTTCCCCAGCTCCGGAACGTACATGGTTCAGATGCCCTCCGGCGGCGAGCTGAGCTTTGCGTCCGTCGCAAAGGGCTGCGCCTCTGACAACGCCATCGAGGCGATGCGTCAGGCCGGAGTCGAAAGCGGGATAATCTCGCTCGGCGGCAACGTGCAGACGCTCGGCCTCAAGCCTGACGGCAGCAAGTGGACCGTCGCGATACAGGACCCGAACAACACCTCCAGCTACGTCGGCGTCATCAACGTCGGCGAGACGGCGGTCATCACGAGCGGCAGCTATCAGCGGAACTTCACCGACACGCACGGCAAGTTCTACCACCACATCCTCAAGCCCTCGACCGGCTACCCCGTGACGAATTCGCTCGTCTCCGTGACGATAATCTGCACGGACGGCGTGATGGCGGACTGCCTTTCCACGGCGATGTTCGTGCTGGGCGAGACCGCGGCGCTGAACTACTGGCGCACCTACGGCGGCTTTGAGATGGTGCTCATCACGAGCGGCAACCGCATAATCTGCACCAGCGGCCTGCTTGAAGAATTCACACTCTCCAACTCCAACTACACACTTTCTTATTCAGAATAATATGGCCGATCTTAACACCGATGTGAGATACATCAAGGGAATAGGCGAGAAAAAGGCGCAGGCGCTCAACAAGCTCGGCGTCTTTTCTCTCTATGACCTCATTTCATATTTCCCGAGAAAATACGAGGACAGAAGCGTTTACAAGCCCATCGCGCTCACCGCGGACGGCGAGACCGTGTGCGTCTGCGCGCTTGTCGCGGACACGCCGCGCCTGACGCGGATACGCCGCGGGCTGGACATCGTGAAGCTGCGCGCCGTGGACGAGAGCGGCGTGCTTGACGTCACGTTTTTCAACCAGAGCTACGCGAAGGACAATCTTCACCGCGGCGAGAGCTATATATTTTACGGCAAGATCGAAGCGCGCGGCGCGCGGCGCGCCATGACGAACCCGATCTATGAGCGCGAGGACGGCGCGCGCAGCGTCACAGGGCGCATCATCCCTGTTTACCGCGTGAATGCCGGACTCAACCAGCGCACGATACTTCAGGGCGTGCGGCAGGGGCTTGACGAGTGCGGCGATCTCATCGAGGACGTCCTGCCGGATGTACTCCGCTGCCGCTGCAAGCTCGTTCAGGCGCGCTACGCCTATGAGAACATCCACTTTCCCTCGGATTTCGGAGCCCTGGAGCTGGCGCGGCAGAGATTTATATTTGAAGAATTCTTTGTTCTGGCCTGCGCGCTCAACAAAATGCGCGGAGAGCGCGTCGAGCAGGGCGGCATAGTTATGGACGGCGCGGACGCGGAGGCGTTTTTCGCCTCGCTCCCCTTCCCTCCCACCGGCGCGCAGCGGCGCGCTGTGACACAGGCAATCAACGACATGCGCTCCGGTCGCGTCATGAACCGGCTCTTACAGGGTGATGTCGGCAGCGGCAAGACGCTCGTCGCCGCAGCGCTCATATGGTACGTGTGGAAATGCGGCTTCACCAGCGCCTTCATGGCGCCGACGGAGATACTCGCGGAGCAGCATTTTCTGACGCTCAATTCGCTTTTCTCCCCCTTTGGACTGCGCGTTGCGCGGCTGACCGGTGCAATGACCGCGAAAGAGAAACGCGAGGTAAAGGCGGCGCTTGCCGCAGGGAGCATCGACCTCATCGTCGGCACCCACGCGCTCTTCAGCACCGACGTTGAATACTCCCGTCTCGGCCTCGTCGTCACGGACGAGCAGCACCGCTTCGGCGTGGCACAGCGCTCGGCGCTCATCGGCAAGGGGCAGAAGCCGCATGTGCTCGTCATGTCCGCGACGCCGATACCGCGTACGCTCGCGCTCATCATCTACGGCGATCTGGACGTCTCCGTTCTCGACGAGCTGCCGCCCGGCCGCCAGAAGGTGGACACCTTCGCCGTCGGCGAATCGTACCGCGCGCGGCTCAATAATTTCATCCGCAAGCTCGTCGGCGAGGGGCGGCAGGTGTTTGTCGTGTGCCCGATGGTCGAGGAAAACGACGAGCTGCCCGTCAAGCTCAAGTCCGCCGAGGAGCACGCGAAGGAACTGGCCGCCGCGTTTCCCGATCTGCGCGTCGGCTATGTGCACGGCAGGATGAAGGCGAAGGACAAGGACAGGATCATGGCCGATTTCGCCGCGGGCGAGCTGGACATTCTCGTGTCCACGACGGTCATCGAGGTCGGCGTGGACGTACCGAACGCGGCGCTGATGATAGTGGAAAACGCCGAGCGCTTCGGCCTGAGCCAGCTGCACCAGCTCCGCGGCCGTGTCGGGCGCGGACAGCACAAGAGCTACTGCGTGCTGGTCTCCGACGCCGACGGCGAGGAGGTCAAAAGCCGTCTCGGCATTATGGTGAAAACCAACGACGGCTTCAAGATATCCGAAGAGGATCTGCGGCTGCGCGGCCCTGGTGATTTCTTCGGCTCCCGTCAGCACGGTCTGCCGGAGATGCACGTGGCCGACCTCGGCGCGGACGTGAACGTTCTCAAGTCTGCGCAGGACGAAGCGCAGCGGCTTCTGAAGGACGATCCCGCGCTGACGAAGCCCGAGCACAGAGCGCTGCGCGAGCGCATCGACCGCCTGTTCTCCGCGAATTCCGACAGCTTCAATTAAAAATTTATCCTCCGCAGCGGTTTTATTACCGCGGCGGAGGATTTTTGTCTCTGTTTTGTAAAATCTTAATAATTCTTTTGTTGATTTATTCATAAAAACAAGGTATAGTATCATCACCGAACAGATTATACTCTTTTTATATAAATTGGAGGCAAACCAATGAAGAAGCTTTTTTATCTTATAGTAGCGCTCATGCTGGTGCCCGCGCTTGTCGCCTGCGGCGCGACCGCAGCCGGCCAGCCATCCGAACAGCCGTCCGAGCCGCCTGTCGAAGTCACTCAGTCGCCCGCCGTCGTGACGGATGAACCCGTTGTTGTCAACACGCCGACGCCTGACAACGGAATAGTCGCGCTCGACGCCATACTCGACGAGATCAACAATGACGCGCAGCCCGGCTCCGCCGGTTCCAGCCTGAAGGCGGCAGTCATCGCGGCTGATATGCTCAACTGGGCATCCGGCAACGAGATGAGTGACGACGAAGTCCGTCAGGCGACGATCGATTGGCTCAGTCCGAAGGGCAACGACGAGCTGGTCGAGTTCTCGATGAAGCTCGACGGCGTGTACACCGCTTATCAGACCCTCATCAGCAAGGATTCCGAGGGGCTTATGTCCGACGCGGGGCTTGACTATGAGGTCGGCCAGTGGGGCTATGAGCCGTACAGCTCGATAGAGACCATAGTCGAGGTCGTCGGCCTGCCTGAGTATTAAATTGTACGTTAATTAAAGCACCCCCGATGCACAGCATCGGGGGTGTTGCTTATCTCATCTTGGCTTTTGTTTTCAGTATGAACTGCGAGACGGACTCAAGCCCGTGATAGTTCAGAAACATTATTACGCGGCGTTTCGTCGACTCACTGCGGAAGCTCTCGCTTTGCGTAAGCTTCGGCAGTTTTTTCTGCGCATATTCTCGCATCGTTTTTATAAGCTCGGTTCTGTCCGCGCTCTTCTCGCCCGCGGCCACGCGGTTTATCCCCGTAAGCAGGATGTGCGACAGGACAAGATACTCTATCTTGCCCTCCTTCCCGAACTGCTGTGCGGTCTTCTCCAGATCGTCGATAACGGTTATGATGTCGAGATTTTTCTTTGATGCGACGCTGTTCATTATGGAGCCTGCGCGGCAGTGGCAGCGGTAGAACGGCTCATGTATAACAGCTATGCGGTCTGTTTTAAACAGAAGCTTCGTCACAAACGAGAGATCCTCATACCAAAGCCCGACCGGAAACTGCGCATCGCCGATCAGACTGCGGCGGAAGAGCTTATTGCAGGCTGAGCATGTTACCATCAGCGGATCGGTAAAGTTCGTCACGTCATGGTAAACTACCGTTCCATCATCATAATAGTCCTCCATGTCGCAATAGGCGATGTCTGCGTTTTCACGCTCGATGGCCTCAAGCATTTTTTCGTACATGGTCTCGTCGATCCAGTCGTCGGAGTCCACAAAGCCGATAAATTCGCCCTTCGCAACAGTCATTCCAAGGTTGCGCGCACTGGACAGGCCGCCGTTTTTCTTAATCATCGGGACTATCAGCCCCGGATAGCGGGCGGCATAGTCGTCAATAATGCGCTGGGAATTGTCCGGGGAACCGTCATTGACGACGATTATCTCATAATCCTCCACCGTCTGTCCCACCAGTGAGTCGAGACATTGGGCGAGATATTTTTCAACATTGTATACCGGAACTATTATACTGAGCTTCATTTTCCTTCCTCCAGCGACGCTTTCCGTTTTTTCCGGAAATCAGTTACGTTTATATAATACAGCATCGCCGCCGTCAGCGCAAGATATATCGACACGTTGGGTCGCCGGAGTACCGCGCCGGAAAACTGTGCGAGTCCAAGTTCAACGGCAAGCATAACCGTCAGACCCATATTCCGAACGCTGACGGTTCCGCGTAAGTCGAGCATCGCATGACGGAGAATCATAATAAGAATAAACAGCAGGAAGCCCACGTAGGCGGCAAAACCGACATAGCCGTAATAGTACAATATTGCGTGCCAGTCGTTTTCAAGGTCATAGGTGCCCACCTCTGTGCTCATCTCCGATACCTGAAAACCGAACATCTTTGTGAGCGTATCACTCTCATCCCACACAAGTCTCGCACAGGTGCACTTTATGATGCGGGTATCCATGAGCGTTTTGACATCGTTCGTCGCGCCGTAGGCCTCGATCACGTTATCGATGCCGAAGCGGTCGATCACGTCCTCAGGGATGAACTGCTTGTATATCCACTCAAGATACGCGTGCGCCACCTTGTCGCGGATGCGCTCCGGTACGCTCATATCGTCGATATTCATATACGGAAAGCTCGTCCGGATGTTCTCCATATGGCCGGTATAGGCGGCTTCGATGCGCCTGTCCTCCTCAGCGCGGGGCGTGATATCATAGGAAAAGATGCTCGCCGCGCAGAGCAGCGCCAGCGCCGCCGCAACAATCGCGTCGCGCTTTAGCTCTCCCCTGTCGCCCGCGATGAAGCGTATGACGAGCATTATTATGCCGCACACGCAGATTATGATAAAGGTCAGATAACATGCCTTGGTGCCGTTTGCGAGCAGCACCGCGAACGCGGCCAGCAGCACGCCCAGCGTTATGCCGAGCTTCTTGCCCTCCAGCACATAGAAGGCGGAGAACATGGCCAGCACGGCGAAAATGATGCTCATAGCGCAGCGGTTGCTGTCTATGACCCAGCCGGACAGGCCGGTATTTTCAGCATAAGTCGAGTTTGCCGTGCCGGTGAGCACCGAGATGAGCAGTATCGCGAGCTCGATAGCCGCAGCCGCGAGCATTCCGCGCTCGGCCTGCCGCAGTTTGCTGTCATTATCCATGCAAAAGATAAAGCAGATAGCCATCACCGGCATCTGCGCGACGCGCAGCATATACGCCACGTCTGTTGCAAGCATATAGTTACCGACCCGCAGGCCGTTTATCACATGCATCGCGCATATGACGCCGACGGCGGCAAGCGCGAGGAACAGCCGCAGCCGCTGCTTGCCCTTGAGCTTTATCAGCAGCACTATCGGGAGAACCAGCATTATTATGAGCCGTATTACTCCTGCCACGGTGCCGCGCTCGTTCTGCGTCCAAAACGCGAGAGTGTCGAGCAGGGGCTGAAGCGCTATAAGAAGCGTCAGCCAGTTGTCATAGAAAAACTTCTTTGCCGAAGATACGTTTGTCTGCATGTTTTATTCTTTATCCTCCAGAAGGTCAAACCACTGCCGGGATATGTTTTCCTTGGAAAAGTCCCGCGCGCGGCGCACCGCAGCGTGGCTGAGTTCCGCCATGAGTTCGGGGTCGTTTATAAGGCCGAGCAGACGCGCGGCATACCCGTCCGCATCTCCGTCGGGCACGAGATAGCCGTTCACGCTGTCTGTTATTATCAGCGCGGGGCCGACGCGCACATCATATGCCACCGGCGCAAGGCCGCAGCTCATCCCCTCAACAAGGGTCAGCATAAATCCTTCGCTTTTCGAGGTGCTTGCGTATATCGACGCCGAGAGCATCTCGCGCTCCACGCCCTCCGGGGAGAGCTTTCCCGTCAGCGTAACGCAGTCGGAAAGTCCCTGCTCGCGTATCAGCGCTTCCAGCGCAGGGCGCTCATCGCCCTCGCCGATTATACGCAGGTTCCAATCCGGCGCCTTTTCATGTACGGCGGCAAATATTCTGATAAGCCTGTCCATACCCTTTACTTCGACAAGCCGCCCGACGGCGACCACGGTCTTTTCACGGTGCTCAGGCAGCTTTTCAGGGTAATGCTCAAGGAAATTGGGTATTGCGACGACCTTGGTGTGCTTATTATCACGCATGACCTCGCGTACCTCATCGGCAAGGCCGGGCGTGAGCAGGATGAAGGCGTCAAGCCCGCCGTAGTCGCGGCGGAAGCTGTCAAGCAGCTTTTTGTCAAAACAGTGATCCTGATGGAGCTGGCCAAGCTTATATACGCCCGGACGGCCATATTTTGACAGCAGGACATTATGCTCCGGTCTTGTGGTTATTATCACGCCGTCGTCTATCGCGGATATTGCGTCTATGACGGCCTTCTTTTTATCGTGCAGAATGCGCGCCGCCTTCACGCTCTCGCGCGCGAGGCCGAAAACGTCCTTCCTGCGGGCACAGTCGCGCCACTCGTCACGGTTCGGTATCTCGTCGAGAAGATAGCGGACGCGGACGCGTTCGTCTATCGGGAAGGCTGGGGCGTCCGGCATGTCATACACGGAGATTATCTCCACGTCGTATTTTTCTGCAAACAGGTTTGCCATCTGGCAGACGGCTTTTTCTATACCGCCATAGGCAAGGTGCAGCGTAATTATACGCACAGTTTTCATGTCTTATCTCCCTGATTTTATTCTTTCTGCTCATTCCTGCCGCGGAATATGGTCGCGTTCAGCAGCTCATACGCCAGCTTGTCCTTAGCAAGTATCATATATGCGGCATACAGCGCAACGCATGCGATGATTATCGCCGCGATGTTCACCCAGTAGTTCAACCCCGCCGTGCGGATGAGCAGCGACAGCGGGATAAACAGCGCCGAAGCCAGCAGGTAGCCGCATATGCGCTTGGAAAACAGCCTGCAATTGACGCCGATCTTCTTCACGGCGTAGAAGTAGCAGGTCACGACGAACAGTATGACCGCGAGCGTCGTGGTGGCAAGCGAGGTAATGACGGTGAAGCAGCCCACCGCAACGAGGATGAAATTCATCACAAGGTTCATCACGCCGAATACCGCGAGCAGCACAACCTGCTGCTTCTCGCGTGAATTGACGTACATCACAAGATTATTCAGCACCGACTGGAACGACAGCGCGATGCGCGATATCGCCGCGACTATGAGCACCGGCCACACGTAGGTATACACGTCCTGCGTGTACAGTTGCATCACTTCCTGCGCCAGCACAATGAAGCCGAAGTTTATAGGAATGACGAGCGCGAGGTATTTCTCCGTCGTGTCGTTCAGAACCCGCTCGTATTCGTCCCGCTTCCCTTCGCCGAGCAGCGCCGAGACACGCGGGATGGCGACGTTTATGAGCGCCAGCGGCACTGCGGACACCATGCCGACGATGTTCGTCGGGATAAAATACTCCGTGACCGCGATATCGCTCACCAACGGCGAAAGCATTATCTTATCCAGCTGGAAGTAGAAAACGTCCACATTCACTATAACGAGCGACACCACCAGCGGGAACAGGTGCTTCCTTATCGTCAGGCCGCCGAAATCGAAGTGCACGTCGCGTCTGATCTTGATATAGCTGAGGATATTATTGACAAAGTTGGTCATGGAAATAACCACGGCGTACGGCACAACGTCGCTCGGCTTGCGCACGAACACGAAGATGGATATCAGATAGCCAAGCCGCACAAGTATGGTCTTGACCATTATGAACCGGTAGTTTTCCTTGGCCTCATTTGCGAATTCGACATAGAAAATGTTCGCAAAGAGCTGGATAAGCATGACGAGATAGACATATACCTCTATCTGGGAGTTTGACCGCCAGAAGGTATATGCCACATACACCAGCATCGCCGCGCCGTTGGAGACGATGCCGATGAGGAAAAGGCTCGTGAAGAGCTTGTTCGTTGCAACAGGGTCGTTCCTGACGCGGCTTATCTCGCGCACGCCGTAGTTATATATGCCGAAGGAGGCCAGCGCGAGGAAGACGCTGTATTCGGTATAGACGCGGTTATATATGCCGTAAAGCTCCTCGTTCAGCAGGCCGGTCACGTAGGGGCCGACAAGCAGAGGGACTACAAGGTTAAAGATATTCAGCAGAGCTTTGTATATGCCGTTGCGGGCAAGAGATTTTTCCTGCATAGCTTGCCTTTCCTGTCAAAATAAGATATAATCAGTCACAGCTAATTTACTATTTTACCAGTTTCTGATTATAAAGTAAAGTCCTTATTTTTTAATAATATTGGCAGCAGCACGAATAAGCTCTTGTCCCCGTGCAGCGCCCGCAGCAGCAGCGCCTGTATATGCCGCTGCGGGCAGGAGGTTTTCCCGCACGGCTTGCTTTTTTTGTCAGAATGGGATATAATTTGTCACAGCATGTTCGTATTTTACCACTTTTTGGTGGGAAAGCAAAGACTTTATTTTCTAATAACACTGGAGGACGCATGAACAAGATACTTGTGCCGACCGGATATATGGGTTCCGGCTCTTCCGCAGTGACGGATATTCTCGCCGAGATAGACGGATGCAGCGCCCGCGACGGCGACTTTGAGTTTGTTTTTCTGCACTGCCCGAACGGCGTTTTCGACCTTGAGGACAAGCTCCTGCACGGCAACAACGCCATACGCAGCGACGAAGCGCTGCACAGCTTTCTCGGCACGATGAAGCAGCTGTGCACGAAAAAATACTGGTGGGTCGGGCACTATAACGAGCATGTCGGCCCCGGTTTTTACGATCTGTGCCTCCGCTTTGTCGACGAACTGACCTTCTCCCGGCCGAACTATTACTGGTACTGGCAGGAGAACACCAACGCACGCATGTTTGTTGAGCTGTGCATCCGCAAGATCGTCTGGCTGCTGACGCTGAAAAAGGTGCAGCTCCGCAAGCCGCGCACGTATTACGACACCATGCTTTCGATCCCCACCGAGGAGGAATTCTATTCCGCCGCCTCGCGCTTTATTTCCGGGGTAATGGACGAGATCGGCCTGCAGGAGCACAACATCGTGCTCGATCAGCTCCTTCTGCCGCACAATCTCTTCCGCGTGGATAATTACTTCGGGGACGAGCTGCGCGTATTCGAGGTCAGCCGCGACCCGCGCGATGTGTTCATCCAGAACAAATACGTCTGGCGGTCGCGCAATAACGCCGTCGTGTTCCCGACGGATGCGGAGGAATTTGCGCAGTTTTACCGCCGCCTGCGCGGCAGCGAGCGCCCGTCCGGCAGCGCCAAGGTGCTGAAGCTGCAATTCGAGGATCTGATATATAATTACGACGCTTCGATGGAGCAGATATACGCCTTCCTCGGCGTGACCAAGGCTCAGCACAGCGCCCCAAGAACGCATTTTGACCCCGCGAAGTCCATCCAGAACACTCAGCTTTCCCGCGCGAACGAGCAGTACGCCCGCGAGGCGGAGATCATCGCAGAGCTTCTTCCGGAGTATATATACGATTTCCCCTACGAAAGGGTTCCCGATCCCGAGAAATCATTTTAAGAAACATTAAAAACAGCCTCTCCCAAGTAGGGAGAGACTGTTTTATACGTTTTGCGGTGCAAACAGCGATTACAGGCGCTCTTTGACCTTTGCCTTCTTGCCCACGCGGTCACGCAGGTAGTACAGCTTCGCTCTGCGGACCTTGCCCTTGCGGACGGTGGTGACAGAGTCGATGGAGGGAGAGTGAACCGGGAAGACCTTCTCGCAGCCTACACCGTAGGAGATGCGGCGGACGGTGATGGTCTCGTTGATGCCGCCATGCTTCTTGGCAATGATGGTGCCTTCGAAAGCCTGGGTACGCTCACGGTTGCCTTCCTTGACGCGAACCATGATGCGCACGGTATCGCCGACGTTCATTTCGGGCAGTTCTTTCTTCATGTACTGCTCGCTGAGAATTTTGACCAGATCCATAATCTAATCCTTCCTTACATATAGACGTTCTTACCGGAGGGCTTAAAGCCTCGGCAGCGGACCGCCTTTCTATGCCCGCAGACGCTCTCGTCTGCGCAAGCTGTGATATTATAGCACAGCGTATCGGCAAAATCAAGTACTTTTATCCCCGATTTTCCCTGCGCTTACCTATATATATTCATGTCCGCGTCGTAGGTCTCGACCCTTGTGAACTTCGCAAAGTCCGGCGCGATATCGGGCGCGAGCTGGCGCAGAGATTCGGCCAGCAGCTCAGGATTCAGCGTCGGCTCCTGCGCGGATATCGTCGCCTCCACGATGACGCCGGCGTCATCGACCGTGAAGCCTATGGTCTTTATCGCGGGGCGGATGTCGCTCTCGCCCATGCCGCGCTTGGTCTTCTTCGTTATCACTATCGCGTCGCGGGCGAAGAACTCTTCGAGCGCCGCGGCCATGGCGGCCTTGTCCCGCTCGTCGTATTCAAATATGCCCTTCACATCCAGCCACTTCAGCTCCGACGCCTTGCGCTGCGGCTCATACGCCTCGATAACGCGGATGCCCTCCGGCATCACGGCGTTCATGCGCTCCGGCAGCGTCTCAAGCTCGGTATCCGAGGTCAGGCGGAAATCCATTATCTCGCACAAGCTGCCCGTCCCCACCGAGAGCGGCAGGGCTATGGATATCTGCGGGTGCGGGTTGAAGCCCTCGGAATACTTCAGCTCCAGCCCCGCGCGGGCGAACACGCGCTGCATCGTGCGCATCATGTCGAGATGCGAGATGTATATCGCGCGGCCGGTCTTTTCAAATCTCAGTCTCATTTTATCCATCGCAGCGTCCCCCGTTCATAAGCTTCAGTGCGCCGCAGCCGGAGCACTGGTGGCGGCAGTCCGGCGACAGTTCGGACGCATAGCAGCGCTCGCGCTCGCGCACGAGATGCGCCTTGCGCACGCCGACGTCGATGACGTCCCATGGCAGGACTTCGTCTACGCTGCGCTCGCGGTTCGCGTAGAACTCCGTGTCCACACCGCACTTTTCAAAGGCGTCCATCCATCGCTGGAAGGAGAAATAATCCGACCACGAGTCGAGCCTGCCGCCCTGCCGCCAGACCTCCTCTATCGCGTCGGCGACGCGGCGGTCGGCGCGGCTGAGCACGGCCTCGATGAGGCTCGTCTCTGCGTCGTGCCAGTTGTAGCTTACATTGCGCGCGGTGATGCTGGAGCGCAGCAGGTTCACGCGGCGCAGGTACTCCTCTATGCTTATCTGCGCCTCCCACTGGAATGGGCTGTGCGGCTTGGGGATGAAGCACGACGTCGATATGGTTATCTTGACACCGCGGTTTTTGTACTTTGCGTTCATGCGCCAGCAGTGCAGCACCTCGTCCGCCATCTGCGCGATGCCGATTATGTCTTCGTCCGTCTCCGTCGGCAGGCCGAGCATATAATACAGCTTCACACTGTTCCAGCCGCCGGCAAAGGCTATCGCGCAGGTGTGCAGCAGATCCTCCTGCGTGACGTTTTTGTTTATCGCGTCGCGCAGGCGCTGGCTGCCACCCTCGACGGCAAAGGTCAGGCCGCTTTTACGCACCTTCTGGAGCTTCTCCATAAGCTCGATGGAGAAGTTGTCCGCGCGGAGCGACGGCAGGGACAGGCCTATACTGCGGCTCTCGCAGTATTCAAGCATCCCGTCGCACAGCTCCGGCAGCTGCCGGTAGTCGCTGGTGCTCAGCGACAGGAGCGTCACGTCCTGATATCCGGTGTTTTTCAGCGACTCGATGCCCTGTTTTATAATTGTCTCCGGCTTTTTCGCGCGTATCGGGCGGTAGACATGCCCTGCCTGACAGAAGCGGCAGCCACGCACGCAGCCGCGGAACAGCTCCACGCTCACCCTGTCGTGTACGACCTCTGTGGACGGCACGATCGGCGCGGTCGGGTACGGTGACGCGTCAAAGTCCACGACAATGCGCTTTGTCACGCGCTCCGGCGCGCCGTCCTTCGCGGTGTATGACTTGACCGTGCCGTCCTCGTTATACTCGACGTCGTAGAGCGACGGGACATATATGCCGCCTATCTGCGCCGCGCGGACGAGAAAATCATGCTTGCTCCAGCCGCAGAGCTTCGCCTCATGCAGCAGCGCGAGCAGCTCGTTGTTTACCTCCTCGCCCTCGCCGACGATGAAGAGGTCGATAAACGGCGTCATCGGCTCCGCGTTCGTTGCCGCGGTACCGCCGGCCATGACTATCGGCAGCAGGTTTGGCCTGTCCGCGCTTCTGAGCGGGATGCCGCCCATGTCCAGCATGTCGAGCACCGTCGTGAACGCCATCTCGTAGCCTATCGAGAAAGCGATCGCGTCGAACTCGCCCAGCGCATCGCCGCTTTCCAGCGCGTAGAGCGGGATGTTCGCCTTCTTCATCTCCTCGTACATGTCGCCCCACGGCGCGTAAACGCGCTCACACCAGACATAGTCGAGGCTGTTCATGGTGTGATACAGGATGCTCATGCCGAGGTTCGACATGCCTATCTCATAGGTGTCCGGAAAGCAGAACGCGAGCCGGATGTCGACCTTCGTCTTGTCCTTGATTATCTGATTATATTCGCCGCCGGTGTAGCGCGCGGGCTTCTGCACGCGCGGCAGTATGCGTTCAAGTCTTTTGTCCATTTCAAGCTCCGTCGAAATTGAAATTTGCAATATAGTATTTTTGTATTCTATAATACTTTTCCGTGTTTTGCAAGGCTTACGCAACTGCGGGTTGCTTGCCTGCCGATAATTTCTGTGCTAAACTGAGTTCATGGAGGTGTTCGGTATGGATACAAAGGATGTTATATATGACCTGAGAACGAAAAACGGGCTGTCACAGGATGAGCTGGCGGAAAAGGTGTTCGTCACGCGGCAGGCAGTGTCCCGCTGGGAAACCGGTGAGACGACGCCGAACGTGGAGACGCTGAAGCTGCTTTCAAACGTCTTTGACGTCTCAATCAACACGCTGCTGGGCACGCCCCGAAAGTTGATTTGTCAGTGCTGCGGGATGCCGCTCGACGACTCCACTACCAGCAAGGAGCCGGACGGCGCGTTCAACGAGGACTACTGCAAGTGGTGCTACACCGGCGGCGAGTTCACGTATTCCAGCAAGGAGCAGCTGATAGATTTCTGCGTAACGCACATGGCGAGTGAGAGCTGGCCGGCGGAGCAGGTCAGGGCGCATATGGAAGCTGTCGTCCCTGAGCTGAAGCATTGGAAGAAATGACATGAAACCGGACATAGCAAAACGCTATGTCCGGTTATTTTTCGGGCGGGTATCTACAATATATAATTATCATCACCGATTCACAGCAGTTCTTTTCTCCGCCCAAGCGCAGGATTCTCCGGCTGCGACAGCAGCAGCCATATCGACGCGACCAGCACCGCCGCTCCCCTGCCCGTCCACATCAGCCACAGCCCCGCCGCCAGCAGCAGCGTGCCGGTAAGCAGTCCGGTCAGCTCCGCGAGACGCATACCGCGTCGTCCGCCGAAAGCCGCGGCGGCAAGCTCCGCGAATATCTGCCCGCCATCGAGTGGGAGCGCCGGCAGCAGGTTGAACGCCGTCAGTATCACGCTCACTCCCGCCGAGCAGAGCAGCCAATCGCTGCCGTAAATCTTTCCGGCATAGGACGCGATGAGCGCGTACAGCCCACCGGCAGCAGGCCCCGCGGCGGCGGCGAGTATGCGCCCGAAGCCGCTCGTGCATCCGGCATAGCCCATGCACAGCCCGCGCAGCTCCGCCTTGAAGCCGCATATGCGCAGGCCGAGCAGCCGCAGGCACACGATGTGCCCCAGCTCATGGATCAGCACCGGCACGGCGACGCAGGCAAGCGTCCCGAAATCCGCGGTATAATAGATCAGCGCCGCGAGGATGAGCGCTCCGGCGCTGACTTTTATTCTGTTGTTGTTCATCTCAGACATAGTATTCAGGATTTATATAGACGTCGTTCAAAAACAGCTCAAAGTGAAGATGCGGGCCAGTCGCGTTGCCGGTCTGGCCTACGCGGCCTATCGTCTGGCCGCGCTCAACCATATCCCCCTCATGCGCCACGAACTCGCTCAGGTGCGCGTACAGACTTGCGAAGCCGCCCTCGTGCGTCAGGATGAGGTATTTCCCGTAGCTGTCGCTCTCCCCCGCCGCATAGACATAACCGTCCGCGAAAGCGAAGACGCTGTCGCCGTTGTCCGCGGCGAAGTCCGTGCCGTAGTGAAACTTGACGGTTCCCTGTATGGGGTGCACGCGGTAGCCGAAGCCGGAGGAATCGTACCCGTCCACGGGGCTTGTATATTCAAAGGGTATCTCCGGCATGTCTGTCCGCACGTTTGCGGGGATGGCGTAGCCGTCAAACTCCGTTTGACTCGACAAAAATGCGCTGACCGCCTCCGGCTGCTCGCTCGGTTCAGAGGTCGGTTCCGGTGACGGCGTCGGGGCGGGTTCCGGCGTTGGCGACGGTGTCGGAGTCGGCTCCGGCAATGGGCTTGGCGTCTGCTCAGCGAAGGTCGGTGCAGTCTCATCCGAATCTGGCAGCGTCCGCGGCAGCAGCATCGGCTCCGGCGACGGGGATGGGGACGGCGGCGTTTTATCCTCGCGCGCCCTGCCGAAGACCTCCACAAGCTTTTCCCCGAACCGGCTCTCCGTGATATGGCTGCCGAGCGTCTGCGCAAGCTCGACGTAATCGTCGTCACGGTCTATAAAGTACAGCACCCGCTCGCGCAGTCCGGCGCTGTGCTGCGGCAAGGCAAGCTTCAGCACCGTCAGCAGCACGAATATCCCCGCCGCCGCGCAGCTCTTCCATCTCTTCATGCATATCCCTCCCCCTCGGTTACAAACATATTTCGCCGGGGACAGGCGTATGACTCAAATTTTTTCTTGACAATTTACTCCCTTGTAATTATAATAAGATGGCTGTCTGAAAAGAGCATACTTCGGGGTGTAGCGCAGCTGGTAGCGCGCTTGGTTCGGGACCAAGAGGCCGGGAGTTCAAGTCTCCCCACTCCGACCAAAAGTCCACCGTAGATTAATTTACGGTGGACTTTTTATTATAAATAGTTCTGAAAATTGGAACTCAACGAGGCATTTATACTGAATATTGAGACTGCCAGAATGGTCATTCGTGATTTTACCATAAATGATATAAACGATATGCAGGATATCTTGGGCGATGCCGAAACAATGAAGAATTGCGAGCCCGCGTATACTATTGAGAAAACGGCCGATTTTTTGCAGAAATTCTGCATAGAAAAAGGAGGGGCCGTTGCCGCGGTACACAAAGAAACCGCCAAAGTGATCGGATATATTCTTTTCAACGAGTTCGGCGAAGGCGTATATGAAATCGGGTGGTTTTTCAACAGAGCTTTCTGGGGACAGGGGTTTGCTTATGAATCCTGCAAAGCGGTCATTGACTATGCTTTTGATAAGATGAATGCGCATAAAGTGTTTGCCGAAACGATCGACGGAATCAAATCCGTCAATCTTATGAAAAAGCTTGGAATGAAGCCGGAAGGGATACAGAGAAGCCAGACGAAAGACAATTTTGGAAACTGGGCGGATCTATACTTATATGGTATTCTTTCAGAATACAGACAGTAACCCAACAGACATTCCGCCGCGGGAGGGGGGGCAAACACAACAATGAAAAAATTTCGTACAACTATAATTCTGCTCCTGTGCGTCGCGCTGACGCTGTGCGGCTGCGCGGCGGGCGAGACGAGCCGCCGCGAACCAGTGCGGGAGCTTACGTGCACGCAGCCCGCCGCGCTCTCCGGCATATATCCGGCGGGCGGGTCGAAGCTATACATATGCTCGTCGGACTATGAGGCGGAGCGCACGACCGTGCAGCTCGTTGACGCTGGCTCCGACGCAGTATGCGGCGAGGTCACGCTGGACGGCGTCTGGAGCATCAAGTCTCAGTCCTTCTCCGACGGCCGGCTCGCGCTCTGTGACCGAGCCATCACGCTGACCGACACGATGAGCGCCGACGAGGAGCTGTACGGTATAAACGCCGCGCTCGACGCGCTGTCGCGCACACTCTCCCTGTACCCCGACGGCTTCTTCGCGCAGTTTAAAAACGGCATGGGCGAGGGTGGAATCCGCTTCCTCCTGACGGAGCGGATCGACAGTGACTACGGTGTCGTGGGCTGCGCCTACGAGAGCCGCGAATGGCAGAACATCGCGCTGGACGTCCGCATGGCGGACGGGCTTGACACCATCATCTGCCATGAGCTGTGGCACGCGACCGAGAACCACATTCTCTCGCGTGATTACTCTGCTTTTTCGCCCGACGCATGGGCGGCGCTGAACTCCGAGGGCTTCGCCTACTGCGAGGATCCGACGCAGTCCGACTCGATGCTGGAATGGACGCTGTACAGCAGCCCGGACAACGTGTATTTCGTAGACGGCTACTCCTGCGTGAACGAGCGCGAGGACAGGGCACGCATCATGGAATACTTTATGGTGCACGAGGACGAGGCCGGCATGCTGATCGAGTCCCCGGCCATACGGCAGAAGCTTCAGTTCATGTGCGATGCCGTGCGCAATAATTTCGACACCACCGGATGGAGCGCCGTCCGCTGGGAATCACTTTTAAGGTGAATATGGCATAAAAGTTCCTGAGTTTTTTGAAAACTCAGGAACTTTTTTCTTGTCTCACTGCTTGATCTGCTTGACAGCCTCGTTTATGCCCGTGGCCGCGAAGCCGCTGACGATGCCGACCGCTACGGCGGTTATGTAGTCGCCCGCCGGATAGTCCGGCATATATCGCATAGCCAACACGCCAAGGATGCCGCCCACGACGCCGCAGATGATGGGTATCCACTTGTTATCAAGGCCGCTCGCCTTGACGAGCTGACCTGCAAGATAGCAGATCACCGTTATCGCGGCGACGCCCGCAATTCCGAAATCCATGCTCTCACCTCCCTTCATTATAATCCAAGCTGCCCCAGCGCGTATGCGAGCACCGCGCCGACGAACAGCCATACCACCTTGTCGACCAGCTCCTCCCAGCGCTTCGCGGGCTTGCCGGTCAGGGTCTTGATGTCCGACTTCACAACCGTCAGATCCTTCTCCATGCCGCCCTGCTTCGTGGCGAGCTCCTTGACCGAGAGGGCAAGGTCTGTCAGCGCGCTCTGGTTCCGCTCGATCTCCTCTATACGATGCGTATTCGAGCGGCTGCGCGCGTCAACGCGCTCTATTTTGAGCGCAAGATCTTCTGCCGTCACCGTTCATCCTCCTATCAGCCTTGACCATGTGTTTGCTCCGGCGACGCCGTCCACGGCCAGCCCGTGCGCGCGCTGGAATGCCCAAACCGCAAGCTTCGTGCAGGTTCCGAAGTCCCCGTCCGCGCCGCAGGAGCCGCAGGAATACCCGCGCCCGATCAGCAGCAGCTGCATCGACCGCACCGCCTCGCTCACGTCGCCCTGACGCAGCAGCGGCAGCTGCACCGCGGTGCTGTTCTTCTCCGTACCGGCGGCGACCGCCGCGCCCTGCGCCCAATCCGCCGGCGCATCGCCATAGCTTATCCAGCCCGGCAGCCCCCAAAGCGCCCAGCCGCGATCCTGCAGCCGGGTCCTGACAACGCCGTTCGCATGGCCCGACGCCTCCACGACGTATCCGCCGCCGACATACACTCCGACGTGTCCGAGCCCCTCCATGAATACGCAGGCTCCCGTGAGCTGCGGCATCCTCGCAATGTCGCCGCGCCTGACGCAGCTCCTGTACAACCCGCTCACCGCGACATCCTGCTCGGCGCAGTACACTGGTGTGCTCTTCGGCGTCTCGCTCCACAGATAGCCCTTGATAAGCCCCACGCAGTCATGGACACGCTGGCCGAACTGCGACTTGAAGTCATCCGCAGTGTAATATTCCGGGTACTGCGCGCGCTTCTGCGCCAGCAGCGCCGCCGATGCCGTCTGCCCGAAGGTGCCCCACCAATAGGGGCGTCCGAGCTGCGCCAGCGCGTATTGTGCCAGTCCTTCTCCCGTTTTTGTCGTCATGTTCTGTCACTCCGTTTCGTGCTCTCGCTTTGTCCTGTAAAACAGAACCTAATTTCTAAATGATTGACGCCGCAGGCAGCATGCCCGTAGGCGTCCTTTTTTGGCTTATGTCCGCATATGTATGCTCTGAGCATAGTTTCCTCCTTTGTGTTATAATCAGATATTATTCTGCCTTAAATATCTTGATGAGATAATATCACATCATATCCGTTTTGTCAAGTTAAACAGAACTAAATTTGCGGTAAAATTTTCTACCTGTCAGTCCGATTTGAGTTTTAAAAATGCATACGATTATGAATAAGATTTCTTTTGCAAGCGTCTATCTGCTCCGGGTGTCAAGGTCATCTGCTCTTCTATATTAGATTTCATAGTGCATTACGTTAGATAAATGAGCCTGTTTTTTGGGCAAATTATCTTATTTACCCATACATTTCCTTTGCATATTTTTTGCGCCATATGCTTGATTCTTTTCGTTTAAACGAGTAGAATACATTTACACTTACGAAAGCAGGTGACGCTATGGAATACATATCGGCCAAGGAGGCTGCGGAGCGCTGGGGTATACAAGTCCGCGGCGTGCAGGAGCTGTGCAAGGCAGGGCGCATACAAGGCGCGTTCAAATTTGAACGTTCGTGGATGATTCCGGCTTCGGCGCAAAAGCCGGAGGATCCACGCCGCGCCGGGTCAAAGAGTTCCGGTGCGGTCTCGTATGGCTACTATCCCGGCCTAATTTCATACTTCATACATGCGCCGTCCGGCAAATCTGACAGGCTTCCAGCTGGTATAACCGACCCGGCGGCTATACTGGAGTATAAGGCGGAGCTTCTGTATTTCACTGGCGAGATTGACGCCTGCCGTGACATGCTGCACGGCGTGGATGACGGCGGCACACTTCTCAGCAGGCTATCCCTCGTTCTGCCGCTGAGCGTATGTCTTGGCGACGTGCCGGCCTTTAATTCCGCCGTTGAGGGTGTATACGCGCTGATAGATCAGGCTCCCGACAGCGTCGGCTCCCGCGCGGCACGGCTGCTGCACTCATGCACGGCGCTGGGCCTATACATGCCGCACTTTGTACCGGAGTGGATCCGGGACGGGCAGTTCGCCGGGCTGCCGGCTGAGCTTATCCCCTTTGCGATATACACACGCAGCAAATACCTGCTCACCGCGAAGCGTGAAGCGGAGGCAAAGGCCGCAGCCGAAACCGCGCTGAGCTTTCTGCCCGTGGAAAGCGGCTTCAGCCTGATTCATCTTTATCTCCGTCTCATATGCAGCGCCGCCCTCTGCGCCGCCGGCGACATGCACGCCAGCGAGGCACACCTGCGGGAAACCATGTCTCTCGCCATGCCGTATGACTATGTAATCCCCTTCACCGAGTTTCTTACCTTGCACAGCGGCCTTATAGAATCCGTGTCACAGCAGGAATATCCGGAGCAGTACAGGCGCGTTATACAGCTCTGGACAAGATGCTGGAAGAACTGGATGGCTGTCCGCGGCCGGCTCACCATGTCAAGCGCAACCGCCATTCTCTCCAACCGCGAGTACCATCTCGCCCATCTCCTCGCCGACGATCTCACCTATGCGGAGGCCGCCGAACGGCTTGGCATGAGCGTCGGCAGCGTAAAAAACATGGCGTCGGTCATATATGCCAAGCTCCACGTCGGCGGTAAAACGGAGCTGAAGAATTACGTTTTGTAACTGCTTCCAACCGCCAAATAACTACAAAAACGGCACTTCAAAATTTGACAGATTTCGGTTATTATAAGCGTGTAATATAGTTATGCGAAGCGTATGCCGCTCAGCCGTCCGGGAGCGTCTCAGGTTCCGGGCGTGAACGCGGTATACAGCTGTCCATGCCCCGGCGGGGTGCGTCTCAGTCCCCCATCGGCTGCCTGCGGCGGCAAAGCATACTTATTCATATGGTATTTTATTTGGGGAGGTTTATTCGCAGAAATGAAAAAAAGACTCTTTGCACTGTTTCTGTGCCTGTGCATGGTGATGACGCTGCTGCCTGTCGGCGCCTTCGCAGAAGGCACGGAAGCCCAGTCCGGATTGGCCGCCGGCGGAGCATCCGTCACGTCCGTCAATCCTGTCGAGACGCCCGATACGCATATAACTTTCAAGTTCTATAACGGGGAGACGCTTCTCGACACACAGGTCGTCAACGGCGACGGCCAGCTCACCGCTCCGGCGACGCCCGCCATCGAGGGTGGCCGCAAGTTCCTCGGCTGGTATGCCGTTGATGCCACCGGCCAGCTTGAGGCACAGGAGTTCGACTTCAGCAACGCGTACACCAATTACAGTGGCCGCAGCGAAGTCAAGGTCATGGCCAAGTTCGAGGCCGTGTTCTACGTGTACTTTATGACCGTTGACGGGCAGGTGCACTCCACCGCGATCGCAAACGCGGCCAACGACTTCAAGGTCGCTCTGCCTACGGACTATGAGCCGAATGGCAAGGTAGTCACCGGCTGGGTCGTCGGCGAAGATGCATTCACCGCCGATACCGTTGTCAGTGCAGACACCTATGTCCACCCTGTCACTGCGGACTGCTACTGGGTCACCTTCAACACCACCGGCGGCAGCATGGTAGCCTCCTGCTCCGTCACCAAGGGCGATACCCTTGACCTCAGGGGCGTCACCGCTCCCACCCGCACCGGCTACAATTTCAAGGGCTGGAGCACCACTGCGGACGGTGCGCTCATCAGCTCCGTCACCCCAACCGCTGACACCACCCTCTACGCCGTCTGGGAAGGCGTAGATGTCAAGTACATGGTCGTCTACTGGGGCGAGAACGCGGACGATGCCAATTACTCCGCTCTGGCCACCGCTACTCTAACCGGCAAGGTCGGCAGCACGGTAACGCTCAATGCAACCACCGGCGCACTGCCAAAGAGTGTGTCTGACAGACAGCACTTCAAGTTCAGCCGGTCCGACTCGGCAACCATCCGCGCCGACGGCTCCAGCGTTCTGAATGTCTATTTCTCCCGCAACAGCTACACATTGACTTTCCGCAAGTACACATGGGAACTTTTTGGCGGCAACTACGAAACCGTAGCTACAATAACCGCAAAATATAACGCTTCGATTTTTGCCGAGTTTGGCAAGCCTCCGTTCAACACGACTTATAACGGACGTGCATGGGAGTGCACCGATAGCAGTAAATATAACTATGCACTCCAGACGCTCGACCGTATGCCCGGCTTCGATGCAACCTTTGATCTCTATGATAAGAGCAGCAACAAACTCAAGACCATATATTACTATGTGCAGAATGTTGGAACGACTGTAAACAGCAGCCGTTGGCCTACCAGCACTGCCAACTTCAGTCTGTACAAGGAAGTACAAACATACTTCAATTATGCTACTTACGATGAAGAGTATCATAACATAGACGGCTTTAATCGGTACAGCGCCAGCGTTGCCGGTTTTTACCGTAACCAGAAAGACTTCAGCAACAACACGCTTTACCTTTACTACATGCGCAAGTCCTACACGCTCACCTTCAACAACTACGGTGCCGTTTCTGACAACACCGTAGAATACGAAGCTAAGCTGGACAGCTACAACAACTATGTTCCTGCACGTCCTGAAGGCTTCAGCGAGAACGCAGTGTTCATGGGCTGGTACGAGGTCGAGCCTTCTCAGATAACCAGCACTACGCAGCACTTCGACTTCACCGGCAAGACGATGCCCGCGGACAACCTCACCCTCTTCGCATACTGGGTCGAGCAGCCCGTCACGCTGACGGTGCAGGTTCCCACGCTCGGCTATACCGCGTCCAATGACGAGGTCGCCATCGGTACGGTCATCTCCGGCGTGGACGTGTTCGAGGATGCCGAGGCCGCAATAGCCAAGGCGGGCAAGACCGTTCTCAAGTGGGTATACGAGGACGGCACCGCCGTTGACGTCAACAGCGCCATCGGCAGCGACACCACCGTCAAGGCAGTCCTTGAGGGCGAGGTCTACACGCTGACCTACGTCACCGGAACCACCGCCGCGATAACCGACGAAAACCGCTACGAATATGAGGCGCTTGCACAGGTCAAGGACGGCAGCGGGCTCAAGAGCGGCGACAAGGTGTTCGCCTGCTGGACTGACGAGACCGGCAAGGTCTACTATCCCGGCAGCTACGTCACCATGACCGGCAACAAGACCCTCACTGCAAATTACGTCGACCCCAGCGTCAAGGTCACGCTCACCTACCACTCGAACTTTGACACTGACCAGACCAAGACCATCGACGCCGTTCCCAACAACGACAAGGTCACCGTCATGGCTTACGACGCAACCGGCATGACCACGCGTCCCGGCTACGAGTTCAAGGGCTGGAAGGATGCAAACGGCGTTGAGTACGCCGCAGGCTCCGAAGCCCGTCTGGACAACAATGGCTCCAACGACCTCTACGCCGTCTGGGAAGCCATCAACGTGGACTACAAGGTCAGATATCTCTGGAACGGTACCGAGGATAAGGTTGCCGACGATAAGGTTGTTGCAGACCAGACCGTAGGCCAGACCATCACCGAGACCCCGATCACGGTCGGCGGATACACCGCCGTCAGCACCGACTCCCAGAGCATCACTCTCGTTCCCGACAGCAGCAGCAACGTAATCACCTTCTATTATTATAAAAACGTTGAGCTGACCGCAAACAGCGCTACACACGAATACAACGGCATTGAGCAGTCCGTCAGCGGCTTCACCGGCGCACCGGAAGATGCTAACTTCTCCGCCATCACCGTCGGCGCGAAGGGCACTGACGCCGGCGTCTATCCCGCAGAATTTGCGGACGGCACCGTCGGCACCGTTGACGCGACCAAGAAGTACATCGTCACCAAGGCAAACAACGGCAGCCTCACGATAACCGCGAAGGCCGCAGTCATCACCATCACCGCTAACAGCAAGACCAGAGAGTACAACGGTGAGGCGCTCACCGACAATGGCTGCACCTTCACTCAGGGCGTCCTCGTAAATGGCGACATACTGCACGTAGTCGTTGAGGGCAGCCAGACCAAAAATGGCAGCAGCGCAAACGTTGTCAAGTCCTACAAGGTCGTGCGCGGCAGCGATGATGTCACCGGCAACTACAAATTCACCGACTCCGTTAACGGCACCCTGACCGTCACCCCGCGCGTAGTCGTCATCGAGTCCGAGGGCGGCCGCAGGGTCTACAACGGCCAGCCGCTCACCAATCCCAACTACAAGTTCACCACCGGCAGCTTCGTTGACGGCGAAGTCTCCGAGGTCAAGACCACCGGAACCATCACCGAGGTCGGCAGTGTTGACAACACCATCGTGTACACCACTACCGATAAGTTTGATGCCAACAACTACGACATCACCCTTACCCCCGGCAAGCTGGAGATAACCCCCGTTACCGCTGAAGTGGTCGTCACCATCACCGAGAACAGCGGCAGCGCAAAGTATGACGGCACCGAGAAGACCGTCACCGGCTACAAAGTGACCAGCATCAGCGACCCGCTCTACAAGGAGAGCGACTTCACCTTCAGCGGCGACGCCACCATCAAGGGCACTGACGCCGGTACCTACAACATGAACCTCGCTCCCGAAGACTTCAAGAACATCAACGGGAACTTCAAGAACGTCCGCTTCGTGATCTACGACGGTACGCTCGTGATCTCCCCGCGCACCCTGACCATCACTTCCGGCTCCGACAGCAAGGAATATGACGGCACCCCGCTCACCAGCAGCGAAATCAAAGTCTCCGGCGACGGCTTCGTTGACGGCGAGGGCGCGTCCTACACCTTCACCGGCAGCCAGACCAACAATGGCAGCAGCAAGAACACCTTCGACTACGAGCTGAACGCCAACACCAAGGCAAAGAACTACGAGATCACCAAGGAATACGGCGACCTGACCGTCACCGCAGTTTCCACCCAGATCGTCATCACCGCGAACAGCAAGACCGAGGTCTACAGCGGCCAGGCAGTCACCGACAGCAACTACACCTACACCGGCAAGCTCGCCGAGGGTGACAAGCTTGAGGTCGAAGTCGTTGGCAGCCAGACCGATAAGGGCAGCAGCGACAACGTCGTCAAGTCCTACAAGGTCACGCGCGACGGCGTTGACGTCACCAACAACTACACCTTCGGTGCAAGCCAGAAGGGCACGCTCACCGTCACCCCGCGTCCCGTAACGCTCACCTCCGGCGGTGGTGAAAAGAAATATGACGGCACTCCGCTCACTAATTCCACCGTTACCGTCGGCGGCAGCGGCTTCGTCGCAGGCGAGGGTGCGACCTACAACGTCACCGGCAGCCAGACCGATAAGGGCAGCAGCAAGAACTGGTTCACATACACGCTGGCCGAAGGCACCAAGGCTGACAACTACACCATCACTCAGGAATACGGCGAACTGGTCGTCACCAAGAACACCAGCGTGATCAACATCACCGCAAAGAGTGCGAACAAGACCTACGACGGTCAGGCGCTCACCGAGACCCGCTACGACTTCACGCAGAACGTCATCGCCAAGGGCGACGAACTTGTTGTCACCATTGAGGGCAGCCAGACCGACGCCGGCAGCAGCGCAAACGTTGTCAAGTCCTACCGCGTCATGCGCGGCAATGTGGACGTCACCGACTTCTACACCTTCGGTGAGATCGAGAACGGCACTCTGACCGTCACCGAACGCAAGGTCACTCTGACCAGTGAGAGCGCCGATAAGCCCTATGACGGTACCCCGCTCACCCGCCCCGATGTCACCGTCTCCGACGAAGGCTTCGTTGACGGCGAGGTCAGCGACATCAAGGCCACCGGCACCATAACCGACAAGGGCAGCGTCCCCAATACCATCACCTTCACCGAGGGCGAGAATTTCAAGGCCAGCAACTACATTATCGTCAGAGAGACCGGTACTCTCACCATCACCGCTGACGCGACCGAAGTTGTTGTCTACATCTCCGGCAACACCGGCACCGAGAAGTATGACGGCACCGAAAAGACCGTCACCGGCTACAAAGTTACCGGCATCAGCAGCGACCTCTACAAAGAGAGCGACTTTGCATTCACCGGCAATGCGACGGTCTCCGCTACCGACGCCAGGGCGACCTCTTACCCGATGGGTCTTACCGCAGGCAACTTTGAGAACAAGAACGATAACTTCAGCAACGTCACCTTCGTCGTTACCGACGGCTCCCTGACCATCGATCCGCGCACCGTCACTCTCACCAGCGAGAGCGCGACCAAGGAATACGACGGCACCCCGCTCACCCGTCCCGATGTCACCGTCTCCGGCGACGGCTTCGTTGAAGGCGAGGTCAGCGGCATCAAGGCCACCGGCAGTATCACCTACTACGGTGAGGTTGACAACGACATCAAGTACACCAAGGAAGCAGGCTACAAGGATTCCAACTACATCGTCACCCCCGAGATCGGCAAGCTGGGCATCACCCGCAGCTCCAAGGAGCTCAAGGTCGTTGCGAACAGCGGCACCTGGGAGTATGACGGCAAGTTCCACGCCGACGGCGGCTACACCGTGACCTTCGGCGAAGAGAGCTACACCGTTGCAGCCGGCGAATCTGCCAAGCTCTCCACCGGTGATACCGTCACCGCGATCATCACCAAGCAGGTCAAGAACGTCGCCGACAGCGCAGACGTCAACAACGCCATCGTCACTCTGACGATAGACAACACCGCGCAGTATGCGAACGTATCCCAGGCCAACGGCACCCTGACCATCACCGCAAAGCCCCTGACCATCACCGCCGACAGCGCGGAGAAGGTCTATGACGGTCAGCCTCTCACCAAGAACAGCTTCACCAACACCGAGCTTGCCGAGGGCGATAAGCTCACCGCCACCGTCACCGGCAGCCAGACCAACGTTGGCAGCAGCGATAACGTCGCCTCCGCCGCAGTCATTATGGCAGGTGAAGAAAACGTCACCGCAAACTACACCATCGCCTACGAGAAGGGCAGCCTCACCGTCACTCCCGTGACCGACGAAGTAATCGTTACCGTCACCGAGCGCGGCGGCGACTACCTGTACGACGGCGGCGAAAAGGTCGTCACCGGCTATGACGCCGTAAGCAGCAATCCGCTCTACACCGCGAACGATTACAGCTTCAGCGGCGACGCGACCGTCAAGAGCACCAACGCGGGCAGCTACGACATGGAGCTTGCTCCCGAAGACTTCAAGAACACCAGCGCGAACTTCACCAATGTCACCTTCATCATCGTTGACGGCAAGCTCAACATCGCTCAGCGCAAGGTTCTCATGACCTCCGCTGATGACGAGAAGGTCTACGACGGCACTCCGCTCACCAACTCCACCGTTACCGTCACCGGAGACGGCTTCGCTGAGGGCGAGGGCGCGGCCTACACCGTGACCGGCAGCCAGCTTGACGAGGGCAGCAGCAACAACAGCTTCACCTATGAACTGAACGAGGGCACTCTTGCCGCAAACTACATCATCGAGACCAAGGAAGGCGAACTCACCGTCAAGCCGATCCTCACCGAGATCACTATCACCGCAAACAGCGGCGAGAAGATGTATGACGGCTCCGCACTCATCAACGGCGGCTACACTTTCACCTCCGGCATCCTTGTTGACGGCGATGTGCTTACCGCAGTCGTCGAGGGCAGCCAGCTCAACGCAGGCAGCAGCGCAAACGTCGTCAAGTCCTACCGCGTCATGCGCGGCGAGACCGACGTCACCGCAAACTACCGCTTCGCAGAATCCGTTGACGGCAAGCTCACCGTTACCGCGCGCAAGGTCGTTATGACCTCCGCGGACGACGAGAAGGTCTACGACGGCACTCCGCTCACCAATGACGAGATCACCGTCACCGGCGACGGCTTCATCGAGGGCGAAGGCGTCACCTATGACGTCACCGGCAGCCAGCTCGACGTCGGCAGCAGCGACAACAGCTTCACCTACGAGCTGAACGAGGGCACTCTTGCCGAGAACTACATCATCGAGACCGAGGAAGGCAAGCTCACCGTCACCAGCCCCGAGCAGCACATCGTCATCACCGCGAACAGCGCGGAGAAGACCTATGACGGCACTCCGCTCACCGACGATGGCTTCACCTACACCGACTTCGTTCTCGCCGAGGGCGACGTGCTTGAGGCAGTCGTCGAAGGCAGCCAGACCGACGCCGGCAGCAGCGTGAACGTCATCAAGTCCTACCGCGTCATGCGCGGCGATGAGGACGTCACCGCAAACTACATCTTTGACGACTCCGTTGATGGCACCCTGACCGTTACCAAGCGCAAGGTAACTCTCACCTCCGGCACCGCCTGCAAGATCTACGACGGCAAGTACCTCACCTGCAACAAGGTCGAGGTTGGCGGAGACGGCTTTGTTGAAGGCGAAGGCGCGACCTACGATGTGACTGGCAAGCGCAAGGACATCGGCTGGAGCTACAACGACTTCACCTACAAACTCAACGACAACACCAAGGCCGACAACTACGAGATCACCGTTGAGCGCGGCTTCCTGTACGTCAAGGATCAGGCTGAGAAGCCCAAGACCGGCGACAGCAGCGACCTTCTCCTTCTGCTTGCACTTATGAGCATGAGCGGCGCAGGCGCAGCGGGCACTGTGTACCTCTACCGCAGAAAGCGCGAGGAGCAGGAATAAGCTCAAAATAGCAAAGCACTAAACTAAACGAATCCCCTCCGCAGTGATAAACTGCCGAGGGGATTTCAATTTATACAATTATATAAGCGCATAAGCGCGCCGCATCAAAATGCGGCGCTGTCCGATGCGGGCTGTGTTTGATTTCCAAATTAGTTCACATAATGTTGTATACGTAATATTATTTACATAAGCTTATATCAAGCTGCTCAAAAATACACATAAAAAGTGTCAAAAAGCCTTGAAAAATCAGCATTTTTAGCCGCTTGTGTTTTTCCTTTCTCTGTGTTAGCATAGATGACCCACGGATATTGAAAATGGAGGATCGGCGCGCTGCGCCGTTTTTTGATATGGACGAGCATAGGATTCAACGCAATGCAATAACCGAGGGCAGCATCCTCAAGCAGCTGATGAACTTCTTCTTCCCCGTTCTGCTCGGTATGCTGTTCCAGCAGCTGTATAACATGGCCGACGCGGTAATAGTCGGCCGCTTTGTCGGCAAAAATGCGCTCGCCGCCGTCGGCGGCTCCGCCTCACAGATACTGAACCTCATCATCGGTTTCTTCACCGGCCTGTGTTCCGGCGCTACGGTCATCATAGCGCAGTATTACGGCGCAAACGACGACGAGGACGTCAGCAAGGGTGTACAGACCGCCATAGTTTTTGCGGCCGTCTGCGGCGTTATAATGACCGTTGTGGGCATTGTGACCGCGCCGTGGCTCCTGCGCATTATGGATACTCCGGAGGAGACTATGGCCGACTCCGTGAGCTATATGCGCATCGTCTATATGGCGATGATCCCCGCCATGATCTACAACATGGGTTCGGCCATACTGCGCGCGGTCGGCGATTCGAAGCGCCCGCTGTATTTCCTCATCATCTGCTGTGTGCTCAATGTTGCGATGGATATCGTCGCCGTCGTCGTATTTAATCTGGCTGTTGAGGGCGTCGCCATTGCGACGAGCCTTGCCCAGCTAATCAGCGCCGTGCTCGTCTGCCGCAGCCTGATACGCAGCAAGCAGAGCTACCGGCTCGAGCTGAAAAACATACGCATCGAGGGACGCATGATGCGCCGCGCGGTGCACATCGGCCTTCCCGCAGGGCTTCAGTCCGTGCTCTACGCCGTCTCCAACATGATAATCACAGCGTCCATCAACAAGTTTGGCACGGACACCGTCGCCGCGTGGGTCGCCGTGAACAAGCTCGACGCATTCAACTGGATGGTGATGAGCGCATACAGCATCTCGCTGATGACCTTTGTCGGTCAGAACTACGGTGCCGGTCTGTATGACCGCGCACGTGCCAGTCTGCGCGACTGTATGGCGCTCGGAATAATCACAACCTCGCTCATCTCAGTTTTGTTTATGCTGACATGCCGCTTTTTCTTCGGTCTTTTTGTCGAGGATGAATCAGTCATGGTCATCGCAGTGGAAATACTTGGCTTTATGGCGCCGTGGTACTGGCTGTACGCACCGATTGAAATATTCGGCGGCGGTCTGCGCGGGCTTGGCGACACGCTGATACCCACGATCATCACCGCCGCAGGCATCTGCCTGACGCGCGTCATCTGGATATACACCGCCGTCCCGCGCTGGCACAGCATCAGCACCGTCGCGCTCAGCTATCCGCTGACCTGGGGACTGACCGCCGTTGCGTTCGTGATATACTACTTCGGTTTCGTACGCAAGCGTCTTATGAGGGCTAACAATGGAAAATGAACTTATATGCCTGTGTGACCGTCCGGAGCTTATTGAGACGGCGGCGCAGTGGTTCCACAAGAAATGGGGTGTGCCGCTGGCGGCATATCTTGAGAGCATGAATGACAGCCTCACGGTGAGCGCTGTCCCACGCTGGTATGTGATGCTCGGCGGCACCGGCGAGATAATCGGCGGGCTGGGCGTTATAGAGAATGATTTTCACGACCGACCTGACCTGCGGCCGAATGTCTGTGCCGTATATGTCGAGCCTGAGCACCGCTGCAAAGGCATCGCAGGGCGGCTGCTGGAGCGCGTATGTGATGACATGGCGGCACTCGGCGAGCCGGTGCTGTATCTTCTGACAGACCACGACAGCTTTTATGAGCACTACGGCTGGGAGTTCTACTGCATGGCAACCGGCGACGGCGAGGAAACGCCGAGCAGAATGTACGTACATAAGAACACCGACAAGCATTGAGCTTGCCGGTGTTTTTTTACACTATGTAATAAGCGGAGTTGAAAATCGATTTGTAATTTTTTCTCCCTCAGTCGGCTGCGCAGACAGCTTCCCCATCAGAGGAAGCCAAAAATGTCTGCTTAGCTTACATGATAAATAAGAAAACAGCCGGAGCAAATGCTCCGGCTGTTCAAAACAAATGAATTACTCGTTGATGCCGATGACAACACCGGAACCGACGGTACGGCCACCCTCACGGATAGCGAAACGCAGACCGGTCTCGATTGCGATCGGGGTGATCAGCTCGACGTCCATGTCGACGTTGTCGCCGGGCATGCACATCTCAACGCCTTCGGGCAGGGAGATGACGCCGGTAACGTCGGTGGTACGGAAGTAGAACTGAGGACGGTAGTTGTTGAAGAACGGGGTGTGACGGCCGCCTTCATCCTTGGACAGAACGTAGACCTGACCCTTGAACTTGGTGTGGGGGTGAATGGACTTGGGAGCAGCCAGAACCTGACCACGCTCAACAGCCTTCTTGTCGATACCACGGAGCAGGCAGCCGACGTTGTCGCCAGCCTCTGCGTACTCGAGGGTCTTGTGGAACATCTCGGTACCGGTAACGGTAGTCTCGGTGGACTCGTCCTTCAGACCAACGATCTCGACCTTGTCGCCGATCTTGACGCGGCCACGCTCAACACGGCCGGTAACAACAGTGCCACGGCCGGAGATGGTGAAGACGTCCTCGATAGGCATAAGGAAGGGCATGTCGGCCTTACGGTCGGGAGTGGGAATCCAAGTGTCAACAGCCTCCATGAGGTTCTTGATGCACTCGAACTCAGGAGCATTGACGTCGTTGGACTCGGAAACGAGAGCGTTCAGAGCGGAACCACGGATGATCGGGGTGTCATCTCCAGGGAAGCCGTAGAAGTCGAGCAGCTCGCGGACTTCCATCTCGACGAGCTCAAGCAGCTCTTCGTCGTCAACCTGGTCGCACTTGTTCAGGAAGACCAGAACGGAAGGAACGTTAACCTGACGGGCAAGCAGAAGGTGCTCACGAGTCTGAGCCATGGGGCCGTCGGAAGCAGCGATAACAAGGATAGCGCCGTCCATCTGAGCAGCACCGGTGATCATGTTCTTGATATAGTCAGCGTGACCCGGGCAGTCAACGTGTGCATAGTGACGACCCTGGATCTCTACGCCGTCCTCGCCGGTCTTGTAGTTGTGGCCGACGCGGTCTTCGGTCTGATACTCGACGTGTGCGGTGTTGATGGTGATACCACGCTCACGCTCTTCAGGAGCCTTGTCGATGGAAGAGTAGTCAGTGTACTCTGCGCCGCCCTGCATAGCAAGGTACTTGGTGATGGCAGCGGTAAGAGTGGTCTTGCCGTGGTCGATGTGGCCGATGGTGCCGATGTTGCAATGGGGCTTGCTTCTGTTGTACATCTGTTTTGCCATTAGAATATCCTCCTAAATTATTGATTTATCAAACATTGTTCTCGAAACCCGCGCGTGATTTAACGAGGGCTTCCTGCAAATTCTTGGGCAGCGTAACAAAGTGGCTGGGCTCCATACTGTACGTAGCTCTGCCCTGAGTCTTGCTGCGCAGGTCGGTAGCATAGCCGAACATCGTGGAAAGCGGAACGTTGCACTCAATGGTGGCGGTACCGTTTCTGATGTCGGTGCCTACTATCTGGCCGCGTCTGGCGTTGATATCGCCCATAACGTCTCCCATGTATTCATCGGGAGCGGTGACAACCACCTTCATTATAGGCTCAAGCAGCGTCGGACCTGCCTTCAGGCATGCTTCCTTGAAAGCCATGCTGCCGCAGATCTTGAACGCCATTTCCGAAGAGTCGACCTCGTGGTAAGAACCGTCAAGCACGGTGCACTTAACGTCAACGACCTGGTATCCGGCGAGAACACCGGAGAGCATTGCGCCCTGAATACCCTGATCGATGCACGGGATAAACTCCTTCGGGATTGCGCCGCCTGTCACCTTATTGATGAACTCGTAGCCCTTGCCGGACTCGTTAGGTTCAATCATAAGCTTGACATGCGCGAACTGGCCTTTACCGCCCGTCTGGCGCGCATAGCGGGTATCGACCGTGGCGGCCTTCGTAACGGTCTCCTTGTAGGAAACTTGAGGCTTGCCGACATTGGCCTCAACCTTGAATTCGCGCAGCAGTCTGTCGACGATAATTTCAAGATGAAGCTCACCCATACCGGCAATGATGGTTTGTCCCGTCTCTTCGTCCGTATAGGTCTTAAAGGTGGGATCCTCCTCTGCCAGCTTCTGGAGAGCGATAGCCATTTTTTCCTGACCGGCCTTCGTCTTAGGCTCGATAGCCACGCGGATGACCGGATCCGGGAATTCCATGGACTCAAGGATGATAGGATTCTTTTCGTCGCAGAGCGTGTCGCCGGTGGTGGTGTTTTTAAGGCCGACGGCGGCGGCGATATCGCCGGAATAAACCTGATCGATATCCTCTCTGTGGTTGGCGTGCATACGCAGGATGCGGCCAAGACGCTCACGCTGTCCCTTGGTGGAATTCATGACGGTCTTACCGGTCTCCACAGAGCCTGAGTAGACGCGGAAAAAGCTCAATCTTCCCACATAGGGGTCGGACATGATCTTGAAGGCAAGAGCGGAGAACGGCGCGTTATCATCAGCCTCTCTCTTTTCTTCCTCGTCGGTCTTGGGGTTGACACCCTCGATAGCCGGAACATCCAGCGGCGAGGGCATGTAGTCAACGATTGCATCCAGCAGCTTCTGTACGCCCTTGTTTTTATAAGAAGTGCCGCAGGTCACGGGAACCATCTTCACCGCGACGGTGGCTTTTCTTATCGCAGCGCGGATCTTATCCGCGGGGACGTCCTCGCCTTCGAGATACATTTCCATGATCTCGTCGTCGAAGTCGGATACTGCCGCAAGGAGCTTATCACGATACTCCTCAGCAAGCTCTCTCATGTTCTCAGGGATCTCCTCTGTGACCATCTGCTTGCCAAGATCATCGAGATACACGTCAGCGTTCATATCCACGAGATCGACGATGCCCTCGAAGCTGTCCTCGCTGCCGATGGGGAGCTGGATGGGAACGGCGTTGCACTTCAGTCTCTCATGCACCATATCGAGCACATGATAGAAGTCCGCGCCCATGATGTCCATCTTATTGACGTAAATCATGCGGGGGACGTGGTAGTGGTCAGCCTGTCTCCAAACAGTCTCGGACTGAGGCTCAACACCGCCCTTTGCACAAAGAACCGTCACGCATCCGTCCAGAACTCGCAGGGAGCGCTCAACCTCAGCGGTGAAGTCGACGTGACCCGGGGTGTCGATGATGTTGATGCGGGTTCCGTTCCAAAAGCAGGTGGTTGCAGCAGAGGTGATGGTTATGCCACGCTCCTGCTCCTGCTCCATCCAGTCCATGGTGGCGGTACCCTCATGGGTCTCACCGAGCTTGTAGTTGACACCGGTGTAGAACAGAATACGTTCCGTAGTCGTGGTCTTGCCGGCGTCAATATGAGCCATGATACCGATATTTCTCGTTTTCTCAAGTGAATATTGTCTGGGCATTTGAAACTCCTGAAGGGATTACCATCTGAAATGCGCGAAAGCCTTGTTGGCTTCTGCGTTCTTGTGCATATCCTCGCGCTTCTTGACGGATGCGCCGAGATTGTTGCACGCGTCCATGATCTCGCCTGCGAGGCGCTCTTTCATGGTCTTCTCGCTGCGCTTGCGGGAGTAATCCACGAGCCAGCGCAGAGCCAGAGTCTGGCGACGGGCGGGACGGACTTCGATAGGCACCTGATAGGTGGCGCCGCCGACACGGCGAGCCTTGACTTCGAGCTGGGGCATGATGTTGTTCATCGCCTCGGTGAAAGCGTCAAGCGGCTCCTTGCCGGTCTTTTCCTTGATGATGTCAAAAGCATCGTAAACGACCTTCTGAGCAACACCCTTCTTGCCGTCGAGCATAACGCCGTTGATGAGCTTGGTCACCAGAACGCTGTTATACATAGGATCAGGCAAAATTTCTCTTTTGGGAACATTACCTCTTCTGGGCACGTTGCTTCCCTCCTTCATTAAAAAATGGAATCACAGGTACTCGAATACTTACAAGTATCCGTTTGCGCCCTGAGGTTTATCCACATTTATATAGATAAACGGCAGGGCAGAAAATTGCCGCTGCGTTTGAAATTACTTTTTCTTAGCAGCTTTGGGCTTCTTGGCGCCGTACTTGGAGCGAGCCTGCATACGTCCGTTGACGCCCTGAGCATCGAGGGTACCGCGGATGATGTGGTAACGCACACCAGGGAGGTCCTTGACACGGCCGCCGCGGATCATGACGACGGAGTGCTCCTGCAGGTTATGGCCGATACCGGGGATGTACGCGGTAACTTCATAGCCATTGGTCAGGCGCACACGGGCGATCTTACGCAGTGCGGAGTTCGGCTTCTTAGGAGTAGAGGTACGGACTGCGGTGCAGACGCCTCTCTTCTGGGGAGCGCTCAGGTCGGTCTCCTTGTTCTTCAGGGTGTTCAGACCCTTCTGCATTGCAGGAGAGGTGGACTTGTAGGTGACTTTCTCTCTGCCCTTTCTAACGAGCTGGTTAAAAGTAGGCATTGTGTTCCTCCTTTCTTCGGATGATAAAGATGATAAAATTTATAAAAAAGCTTGATAACATCAGGCTTTTTTATCAAATTTGGCAAATGGGCGCAATAAGGGCGCATCACCGCCATACAAATTGGAATTGTAGCATATTACACAAAATTAGTCAAGGATTTTTGTGTAGAAAATTTTTTGTTTTCCGGTATATTTTCAGTCCGCGCCGCGTATAAGCAAGCAAAAAAAGCGGGCTGATCATACGACCGGCCCGCTGCTTTTTTACTTACTTACCAATTTATAATACACTTTCGCCGTGCGCATATACACAAGCGCATATATCACGGCAAAGCCAGCGAAGCTGCCGACCGTGCACCACATCGCAAGCTGCGCGTTCATCAGCCCGAACAGCTGAAGCATAAGCTTTATAAGGCTGAAGTCAAACGCCACATGGATACCCGAAACTATCAGCGGCGCAAAGAACACTATGAGCACCTGCTTATTTATGCTGCTGCGTACCTCCTCCTTTTGCAGACCCACCTGCTGCATAATCCGGTAGCGCTCACGATCCTCATAGCCCTCTGATATCTGCTTATAGTAGATTATCAGCACCATCGCCATCATAAAAATGATCCCGAGGAACACGCCGAGGAACAGGAACGCACCGTTCATCGAATAAAACTCCTCCGCGTTTTCGGTCTTTTCGTTGACGTAGTACAGATCCCATTCAATGTCGCCGTCGATATTGGAGCTGATAGTATCCCAGTCTGACAGAGCCGCGCCGCATTCGCGCTTCTGCTCCTCCGTACCGTCCGCATCAATACACACGCTGCAGTCCATCTTCAATGCACTGCGCTCTCCGCCGTATGTGTTCTCGATAAGCTGCCACACGTCATGCAGCACTGCCATATCTGGGAAAATAAGGTACCTTATATCTATCAGCATCACGACATATTCGCCTATTTCAAAGTCGCTGTCCGGCTCGACCGTCTTGAACTCGCAGCGCTCAACATTCCCGTCGTCGTCAAATATTGAAAGCGTCAGCTTATCATAGCGTGTGTCTCCGCCGACATACATCACCTCGTCCTTATCAAGCGTCAGCTTCTTGCCGCTCAGCGCCTCGTAGTCTGCCGAGGTGAGCATAACTATGCGTGCCTGCCGCTCCCCGGTGGCATTTGTAAGCTCGCTGCCGTTATCGGTCATCCAAAGCGGCAACGTGGAATAGCTCCATACCCTCGTAGGCTCAAGTCCATGCGCGCGGATAACCTTCGTCATGCCGTCACTTATCGTTTCGGTGTCAAATTTTTCGTCAACCGAATACTTGAATATGCCGATAAGATCGGCAGGATAGCGCATTTGAATGGCTTCCTCCGTGCCGAGATACAGAGACAGCGTTGCGGATATCATGACCAGAACCATGGTGGAAAGAATGCAGATGTTCGCAAGACCTACGGCGTTGCGGTTCATGCGGTGCAGCATCCCGGACACGCCGATGAAGTTGCTAGTTTTATAATAGAAGCGTTTGTTCTTTCTCAGCGCCTTCAGTATAACTATGCTCACCGCCGAAAACAGGCAGTAGGTGCCGATGATGACGAGAACCACGGCGATGAAATATATTGTAATCGCGCTCATCGCGTCCTTGGTTTCTATTGCTAAATAATAGCCGGCGCCGAGGGTAAGCACGCCGATAACTGCAAGCAGCCACTTGCTTTTCGGCTCACGCTCGCCGGTATTCTGCCCGTGCAGCAGCTCAACGGGGCGCTGAAAATGGAGCCGCTTGAGGTTACACAGCAGCGACACGGCAATGACTCCGGCAAAGGCCGCCGCGGTCAAGCCGATCGCCTTACCCGAGACATAAAACTCAAACATCGTGTCAAAGCGCATAATGCGCCCGACCAGCATCATCACGAGCTTCTGAAGCAGCATACCGAGCGGGATGCCGATGACGACGCTGCACAGCCATGTGTACAGTGACTCACAGCACAGCACAAGGCCGATGCTGCTCTTGCCCATGCCGAGGATGTTATACAGGCCCAGCTCCTTACTGCGGCGCTTCATCAGGAAGCTGTTGGTATAGCTCAGGAATATCACGATAAAAAGCGCCAGTACAAAGCTGCCAAGCGTCATGAACATCATCAGATAGTCATAGCGCTGCTTCCCCGGCAGATCGTTGTAATAGGACAGCGCCGTCATAATATAGAACGCCGCCGCGCTGATAACAACTGTCAGCAGATACGGGAAATAGAACTTGCCGTTTTTTATTATATTTTGCCCTGCAAGCTTGGGGTAAAAGAGCTTATTCATCGCGGCCGCCTTTCTGGAGGAGCTTGAGCGTGTCGGATATCTTGGCGTACATATCCTCCTCGTCCATCTCGCCGCGGTAGATCTGGTGGAACACCTCGCCGTCCTTGATAAACATGACGCGCTTTGCGTGGGAGGCGGCCTTGGTCGAGTGCGTGACCATGAGGATGGTCTGGCCATCGTGATTTATCTGCTCAAAGAGACGCAGGAGCTGATCGGTCGCTTTGGAGTCGAGCGCGCCGGTCGGCTCGTCGGCGAGGATGAGCTGCGGGTTTGTGATAAGCGCGCGGGCGACGGCGGCGCGCTGCTTCTGGCCGCCGGACACCTCATAGGGGTACTTTTGCAGAATATCGCGTATGCCGAGCTTTGCGGCAATAGGATCGAGCGCGCGGCTCATCTCGTCGTACTTCTTGCCCGAGAGCACCAGCGGCAGGAAGATATTGTCCTGAATGGAAAAGGTGTCGAGCAGATTAAAATCCTGAAACACGAAGCCCAGATTGTCACGGCGGAAGGCGGATATCTCCTTCTCCTTTATATCGACGATGTTGCGTCCGTTGAGCAGGACTTGTCCGGAGCTCGGCTTATCGAGCGAAGCGAGGATATTCAAAAGCGTCGTCTTGCCGCTGCCGCTCTCGCCCATGATGGCGACGTATTCGCCCTTCTCGACCGAGAAGCTGACATTTGAAAGCGCCTGCACGCTGTTGCCGCCGAAGCGGGAGGTATAGATTTTCTTCAGATTTTTTACTTCGAGAATAGGCATTGTCATTTCTCCTTGCAGTATTTACTGCCGCACATCGCGGCGCATGCGGAGTACACGGCTCCACAGGGGTCGGAGACGCCGTACAGTATGCTTGCTCCCAGCATAAGTTCTCCAAGCCCGCTGTCGTTTTTGATGATGCCGTCGATCTTGTCAAGCCAATTTGTTTTTTCAGTCTTTTTCATCTCGCTGACCCCTTTCCTTGGTTTACGCATGTATTTTACCGCGCCGGGGCAGCGCCTGCCATAGCTTTGCCTTACAAATACAGCCCCTAAGCTTACATTCTTGTAAGAATAGGGGCTGTAGGTGACAATTATCAGTCCGAATGTGCGTTGTCGTATATCGCCTTTATCTCCGGCGGAAGCTTGTCCGGTATCATCTCGTGCAGCGCGTCCTCGCCGCCGTCGGCCATCGCCCGCTCATAATACCAGCACTTGAAGCGCAGCATGTCCAGCGTTTTCTCAAGCCGGTTCATCTCGGCCTTCACCGTCTCCAGCTGGTGCTCGAACAGCGCATGGCGCTGAGGGTAGGTGCCGCTCCCCTCCGCGCACCACTGCATGAACTGCTTTATCTCCTTTATCTCAAGCCCCGATCTTTTCAGGCACTCGATGACGCGCAGAGCCTCCAGCTCGCGCTCGCTGAAGCGGCGGATGCCGGAGCTTCGCTCCATCTGCGGGAACAGCCCCTCTTTATCATAATATCTCAGCGTGGATATCGGGAGCGAGAACATCTCCGATACCTGACCTATCGTATACATATGCGTTTCCTCTGTTAACAAAAATTTTTCATTTATGTCTCGACCTGAAGTCAGCTTTAGATTATATAATAATTATAGCATGGGGACAGCGCCGCTGTCAACCGATACTAAATTACCGATACATACGGAGGATAATATGTCCAAAAAGGTTCTTGTTATAAGCTCCAGCCTGCGCTCCATCGTGACCATAACCGCACTCATCAGCAAGGGGATAACCGATTCTTCCCTCAAATATCATCTCTCCACCGCGCGCACGAACGGCGTGACCCGCAGCGAGATGGCTGAAATTCTCACCCATGCTGCGTTTTATGCCGGCTGGCCGAATGCGTGGGCGGCGTTCCGCATGGCGAAGGAGGTCTACGCCGACGACAGCGCCGTTGAATCGCACGGCGGCTTCTTCGGTCTCGGCGAGCCGAACGACGCCTACACGCAGTATTTCACCGGCCGCAGCTTCCTCAAGCCGCTGACGGTCCCCGGAGAGACGGTGTTTCTCGCGAACGTCACCTTTGAGCCGGGCTGCCGCAACAACTGGCACATCCACCAGGCGAAGAGCGGCGGCGGACAGCTGCTCATCTGTGTTGACGGCGAGGGCTGGTATCAGGAGGAGGGCAAGCCCGCGCAGAGTCTGAGCGTCGGCGATGTCGTCACCATTCCTGCGAATGTCAAGCACTGGCACGGTGCGAAGGCCGACAGCTGGTTCAGCCATATCGCCGTTGAGGTTCCCGGCGAGGACTGCCGCAACGGGTGGTGCGAGCCTGTCAGCGACACAGAGTATAACGCGCTGTAAGATATAGTCAAGCAACCGTTCACTCAGACAACACCCAGACAACAGCATCAGAAGAGCGGGGACTCTGAACCGAGTCCCCGCTCTTCTGCGTTTTTCTTATTTACTTCTTCGCAAGCTTTTCGGACAGCTTGTCAACTATCTTTCTGAGGTTGAAGCCGACAGCGCCGCCTATCGCCGCGCCGATAACAAAGAACAGCTTATGATAGCGGCGGCGAACCTTCTTGATGATGACCACAGGCGTATTCTTCTTTTTCTTGAAAAGCTTCATAGCACTTTCTCCTTTTTATATTTAATTTTAGAAATCCATAACCATACGCGCGCTTTCCTCTTCCGACAGCTCGGTCACTCTCGTGTCGAGCACGCGGTACACCCTGCTGCACATGCTCAGTACGCTGGGACGGTGCGTCGTGACGATGCAGGTCTTATCCGGGCAGTGCTCCAATATGCTGCGCAGCACCTGCCGCTCGGTCGCAACGTCAAGCGCGCTTGTCGCCTCGTCCATGAGGAGTATCGGAGCGTCGCGCAGGATCGCGCGCGCAATTGCGATGCGCTGCGCCTGACCTTCCGACAGGCCGCGCCCGCGCTCGCCCACGGGGCTGTTTATCCCCTGCGGCATCTTCTCCACGAAGTCCCATGCCGAAGCCGCCTTCAGCGCCGCGACGAGCTGCTCGTCGCTCGCGTCCTGCCGCACGATGCGCAGGTTATCCGCAATTGTGCCGGAAAAAACGGTGTTCCCCTGCGGGACATACGAAAACAGGCACCTGGTATCCGCCGAGAGCGGCACCTCGCCGTCCTTGCCGACGAGCCGCGCCGTGCCCCCGTCAGGATGCACAAGGCCGAGGAGCATGCGGATAAGCGTGGTCTTTCCCTCGCCGGAGGGGCCGACCAGCGCGACGATCTCGCCGGGCGCGGCCTCAAAGCCGGAGCCGCTTATTATCTTCGTACCCGCGGTATACGAGAAATCTATATTCTCAAGCTTCAGCGCGTATGCGCCGCCGTGGGGCTGTTCCCCGCCGCGCGGCTCCTTGCTCAGCTCTGCAAGCTCCCTGATGCGCCGTGCGGCGACGGAGCTTGTCATGGCCGAGGGAAGCATGCCCACAAGGCCGGAAAACGCGCTGCTCAGGCTCGCCCGCTGCTGGAGAAACAGCGTCATCGTGCCGAAGTTTATATATCCGCCCCACAGCCGCCACAGGCAGTATGCAAAGGCGATGAACTCCACAAGCTTTCCGAGCGCGGAGAGCCACGCCTTCGTGCGGATGCTGAACGAGTTATACCCCAGTGCAACGTCCTTATACTTTCCCTGCCAGCCGCGCAGACGATCCTTCGTGTCGTCCTCCGCGTCAAAGCCCTTTATCGTGTCGATATTATAGAACACCTCGACCTGAAAGGCCGACAGCTCACTCATAGTCTCGCGCGTCTTATTGCTGTATCCGCGCATCCGACGCATGAGCGGGCGCGAGGAAAACAGCAGCACCGGCGCGCTCGCAAACGCGATGAGCGCCATGACAGGGTCATAGTACATTATCACGCAGAACGTGGCGATAAAGCTGAAGAGATATATCACAAGGTTCGGTATCCAGCATATCGCGTTTGACGCTACTGTGCTGACATCGGAGGTAAAGCGGTTGAGTATGTCACCGCTCTTGAACCGGCTCAGCTCCATCCATTCGGAGTCGAGCAGGCAGCCGAAAACATCGGCCTGAATGTCGTTATTGATATCAACGCCGAGCTTTGCCGACACCCAGGACGACAGGCTTGAAAAGCCTATGCTCAGCGCCGCGCCCGCAACCATTATCACTGCGACTATCCAGAGTCTGCTGGAATCGAAGCCCGTGATGATGTCGATGACATATTTGCTCGCGACGCTCGAGGCAAGCCCCGTCGCGCTGCACAGCAGGCCGAGCAGAGTATAGAGCGCTATGCGCCCCTTATACGGCTTTGCGTAGCGCATGATCCATTTCCAGTCCGCGTACATGCCGCGGAAGCTGCCGTCCCGGATGCCCTTCAGCAGCATCCCCAGAGACTCCGAGTGAAGCGGAGCGCTATTCTTTTTTTCGCTGCCCTGATCCATCCGATTCTCCACGAAAACTCTTGATAATGCGCATCACTGCGCTGCCGCTGCGAAGCAGCAGCGGCCTTACGGCAAAGCTGTCCACCCAGAAGCCGCTGAAAAAGTCCCAGCATCTATCCCCCGGGGCGATCAGCTTCCCGTCCCGCTCGGCCTCGATGACGCGTGCAAACACCGCTTCCCGCGGCACGCCGCACTCCATGACGCACTGCGCGTCGCCGGAGATGTCAAGGCTGCCGTCGGGATTCACGCGGCACACGCGGTGCATGATATACTGGCCGTTCGGGCGCGTATAGAACACGATGTCGCCCTTTTTTATCTCCGAATCCGGAGCCGCGAAGAATACGGTGTCCCGCCCGTGCTTCAGGAACGGACTCATGCTGTTTCCCGCCACGCGGACCGAGACGCGGTGTCCCTGCCCGATAAGCTCCCGCAGCATGCCCATATACTCCGCCGTGTCAACCTCCCTGCTCATGCTCAGTCTCCGGCCTTGTCCCTGCCGTAGCCGTACTTTTTATATCCGGTCTTACCGTAGCCGTATTTACCGTAGCCATACTGGCCGTAGCCGTATCTCTTGGAATGGCTCACCGCCGGAGTATCATTCAGCACGCAGCCGGTGAGCTTCGCCTTCTGGTCGGCAAGCTCCTGCATGGAGTCCACTATCTGGTTGCGCGAGGCGTAATCGTGCCGCACGACGTACACTATCGCGTCCGCGCAGCGGCAGATGAACTTCGCGTCGGAGATTATCCCGCAGGGCGGCGTATCGAGAACGATGTAGTCATAGTCCGGACGCAGCCGCTCTATCAGCTGCTCCAGCTTATGCGCGTTCATCGGCGGGCGGCGCTTTGCCGCCGCGCTGCATATCACCTCAAGGCTGCTCCCCGGCACGGGAGAGAGCATCGAAGCAACATCTATATTGCTGTCCGTCATATATTCTGGCAGGCCGGGGCGCGTATCGTTCACGCCGACGGCCGCCTTCGTATCCTGCTTTCTGAGGTCGGTGTCGATAAGCACCGTCCGCAGGCCGGAGCTTGCCAGCGACAGGGCGAGATTTGCGGAAATGGTGGTCTTGCCCTCGCCTGGAAGCGTGCTCGTGACTAGGATTACCTGCGCGCCCGGCTCCGTCATCGTGCGCAGCAGCTTTATGCGCAGGCCGCGCATGGCCTCGACAAAGTCTGGGTCGACGCCTGCGTGGGTCAGTGAGATCATGCCCTTCCCGCTCCGGCGCTTCTTCGCCAAGGTGCGCGCGACGCTCGCCAGTATCGGCACATTCGCCGATGCTTTGAGGTCTGCCGCGCTGAATATCGTCTTGCGCATCATGGCGAGCACGAGCGCCGCAAGGCAGTTCAGGCCGAGGCCGAGTATGCCGCCCTTGACCGCCGAGCCTTTCCATGAAAAGCTGTTGTACGGCGCGGTGGGCACCGTCGGTTCGCTCTTCATGATGACCTGCGAATAGTCCACCATATAGAGCGCCACGCGCGGATAGCTCGCTATCACGGCCTCGAGAATATCATACGCGTCCTGCGGGTCAGAGTTGGTGACAGTGAGTACGAAGAGGTTCGTATCCGCGACGGCCTCCGCCCTTATGCTGCCGTTTATATAGCTCACGCCCAGCTCGTTTCGCACAAGCTCGTTCATAACGTCGGTTCCCAGCATATATGGGAAAGCTGCGGCGAGCTGCTTTGCCGCCTCGTTATCGTAGTAGTAGCTGTAAGAGAGGATATCGTCCGACGAATAGCCGGAGCTGACGGTGAACATGGCACGCGATTGATACATCGGCGTATAGTTCATCTTCGCGCGCACCGCGAACAGCGCCGCGAAGGCCGCCGTCACGATTATCGCCGGAAGCCACAGCTTTTTAAGCTCTCTGAAAAAGCGCGAGAGCAGCTCAGATATATCTATATAGTTATAGTTTTGATTCTTATCTGCTTCCACGTTTTTAACCATTCATCCTGCCGTCCGCAGAGCCGGCCTCTTTTTTATAATTGCCGTAATATCCGTACTTCTTTCCATAGCCGTAGCCGCGGCCGTATCCGTAACCGTAGCCGCTGCTGCCGCGCATATCGTTGAGCACGCAGCCGAGGAAATGCGCGCTGCTGTTATTGAGCGCGTCGACGCAGTCGTTTATATCCGCCGCGGGGATGGTGTCCTGCCGGATGACGAGCATCGACTGATCGGCCATGTCGCACAGCAGCTCCGCGTCAGGGAACATGCCCATTGGCGGCGTATCTATCACGACAAAGTCGAGCCTGCGCAGGCGCTCGATGCTGCGGCGCATCGTCTCCGACGAAAGAAGCTCCGTGCAGCGCTCGTCGCTGTACTGCGAGAAGAGCATCATGACGTTCGTATCCACGTCGTACTTGGCGCAGGTGTTCAGCGCCTCGACGGAGAACGGCTTTGCAAGCATCTTGTTGAACGGCAGCGGACTGCTCCAGCGCCCGCCGAACAGCTCCGTCTGGCTGGGGTTGCGGAGGTCGGCGTCTATAAGCGCGACCTTGTAGCCGCGCGACGCGAGGCTTATCGCAATATTCGCCGCGACCGTGGACTTGCCCTCGTTCGCGCCGACACTCGTTACGAGCACGATGCCGCCGCCCTTTTCGCGCTTTTCGTGCTCGATCCTCGAGCACAGGGAATTTATCTGTTCGGTGTACGCAAGGCTGACCGCGGGGGAATTTATGAGTATCGCGCCCGCTCCCCTGCGCTTTTTCTTTCTTGCGCCCTTTTCATGCCCCAGCATTGCGATGACCGGCGCGTCTATCAGGCTCTTCGCGCCGCTGTGGGTCTGCACCGTCTCGCTCATGACGGATATCGCGACTATCGCCGCCGCCATCAGCACCGCGCCTATCAGCGCCGCTTTCATCGCGGTGCGCCGGACGTTCATCGAATTTACGGGCGAGGAGGAGACTCGCGGCTCCTGTATCACCTGCGCGACGATATTGCTGGATATATAATCGGAGATCATATCGAAATTATCCCTCAGCGCGACCAGCGCCAGAAAGGCCTCGCGCTGCGAGCCGGATTCCGAGGTCACGACAACGAAGTTGCTGTTCTCTACAAGCTTTGCCTTTATGCCGCCGGAATAGCCGCGCAGCTCCTCGGACGAGGCGCGGATCGTGTCGTTTACGATCCGGTTATCCAGCACCTCGGTGAGTATGGATGCCAGTTCCTTTGCCGCCGTAATATTTCGGGTGCTGTACCCGCTCATGCGCGAGGTGACGGCATAGGTCATGCTGGCTCTGTACACGGGCTTGCGAACAAAGTCCGCGTATAGCGAGACGAGCATTGCAAATATCGCCGCGGCGGCAACTATCATCCACAGATTCTTTTTCAGCGTGCGCAGCAGGCAGATGAGCGTAATGTTTTCCGCGCGTATTTCGTTCTTGTCCATTCGCTGCCTCCTTACTCCACGACTACCGTCATCAGCGCGGAGCTTGAGCGTCCGCCGGAGGTGACGGTGTAGGTCACGAGATAACAGCCCGCGCTCTGCGTATCCACATTGCTGTCTATCCTCACGTCGGAGACCGAGCCTGCAGACACGGATTCTATATAATTTCTCGGCTCGAAGTTATCGCCGAGGCCGACATAGACGAGATAGCGCCGGGGCTTGACCGCGGAATCCCCGTCCGCCTCCGCGCGGATCGTCACGGGCAGCGTGACCTGCGCGGTGTCTCCCAGCGAGTTTATGACCTGGAGCGTCAGGTTATAGACGCCCTCAGTGCTGCTGATGATGTCGGACGAGAGGACGCGTATCGAGCTTGTGATATCCCCGTCCACAGCGTCCTGTGCCTGAAGGCGGCCTGTGATCGAGACGGTCTCGCCGAGGCTGTATACCAGGGGCGTGATGAGCATGAAGCGCGGGCGGTGATAGTCGGAATAGACCACGTACCTCGTCGCAGACGCCATGTTCCCCGCCTTGTCGAACACCATGTACGACACCTTCGCGGTGTTGTTGCTGATAAGCTTCGACACGCCGGAGACTATGATCTCCCCGTCCTTCGCGTCAGACGCGGTCACGCCGCGCAGCAGCGCGTCGCGCCCGTCCTCGACGCTGACGGTAATGCTGTCCGAATCGAGAGTTATCACTGGCGGCACGGTATCCGTCACGACGCGCGAATATACCTGCCCCGCGGCAAACGCCGCCGTCACAAGCACGAGGCATATTATAAGGATTGTCTTTAATGTTCTCTTTTCCGTCCCTGTATTCCGCGCGGCAAAGCATACCACATCCATTATTACTATAATAGTGAAGTTTAACATATGCTTCCTATATTTTCAAGGCTTCGCGCAAAATATCTGCGTTTTTTCACGTATTTTCTTCCGCCGCTGACAGTCAAAAAAATAACTTAAAATTTTTTCTATTTTCTCCTGTACAAGTTCCAGATATTGCGGTATAGTCTTTGTAATCGTTTTGTTACGCGATAATAGGCGTTTTCGTAATTCTTTGGGGGAAGAAATGAGAAAGCTCATTGATGAGAATATAAATACGCAGAAGCTGCTGAGAATAGCGTGTCTGCTGCTGGCGGACATTGTGATAATAAATCTCTCGGCAGTTGCGGCGCTGCTTCTGCGCTTCGAGCTGTTGCCGGCACCGGCGTCGGAAGCCGGATTTATGAGCAGCGTCATGTCCTACATGTGGCTCAATACGCTCATCACGGTCATTATCTTCTGGATATTCGGGCTTTACAATAGTCTGTGGGAGTTTGCGGGAGTGCATGAGCTCGTGCGCATCGCGCTCGCTTCGGCATGTTCCGGCGCGGCGGTGTGGTTCGGTATGCTGCTTTCGGGTCTGCCCGTGCCGCGCAGCTATCCGTTTATTTACATTCTGGTGCTGTTCGTCGCGGCCTCGTTCCCGCGCTTTATCTACCGTCTGCTGCGCAATCAGCGCGCCGCTTCCAAGCAGGGCACGCGCAGACGCACCATGCTCATCGGCGGCGGTGCCGCGGGAGCCATGGTCATCCGTGAATTTCAGAACAGCTCGCACTCGGAAAATCAGGTCGTGTGCGTCATTGACGACAATCCCTCCAAACGGGGCGCACTGTTGATGGGAGTCCCCATCGTGGGCGACCGCGAGAAGATCGAGTCCACCGTGCAGAAATACGGTATCGAGGAGATCGTGCTCGCCATCCCGTCGGCGCAGCTCAAGGACCGCACGGAGCTTATCTCTATCTGCCAGCGCACCGGCTGCCGCCTGAAAACGCTCCCCGCTCTCTATCAGCTAGCAAACGGCGAGGTCAGTGTCAAGAAGGTTCGCGATGTGGACATCGTCGATCTGCTCGGCCGCGCGACCGTGGACGTGGATATGAGCGGTATTGCCGACTACATAAAGGGCAAGACCGTGCTCGTCACCGGAGGCGGCGGCAGCATCGGCAGTGAGCTGTGCCGCCAGATCGCAAAGCACGGCGTCGGCCGTCTGGTCATCTTCGATATATACGAGAATAACGCCTACGACATCCAGCAGGAACTGAAGCGCCGCTATCCGGCGCTCGATCTCGTCGTGCTCATCGGCTCCGTGCGCGACCGCAAGCGCGTTTTCAACGTCATGGACGCCTACCGGCCTGAGCTTGTGTTCCACGCTGCGGCGCATAAGCATGTGCCGCTGATGGAGGACTCCCCCGCCGAGGCGATAAAGAATAATGTGTTCGGCACGCTGAACGTCGCGGAAGCGGCGTCGGAGTTCGGCGCGAAGCGCTTCCTTCTTATCTCCACCGACAAGGCCGTAAACCCGACAAACGTGATGGGCGCATCCAAGCGCATGTGCGAGATGGTCATCCAAATGATGAACGGGCGCTCCGAAACGGAGTATGTCGCGGTGCGCTTCGGCAACGTCCTCGACAGCAACGGCAGCGTTATCCCGCTGTTCCGCAGGCAGATCCTCGCGGGCGGCCCCGTCACAGTTACCGACCGGAACGTTATCCGCTATTTCATGACGATACCAGAAGCCGTTTCGCTGGTGCTTCAGGCCGGGGCGTACGCTACCGGCGGCGAGATATTCGTGCTCGACATGGGCGATCCCGTGCGCATAGACGATCTCGCGCGGAACATGATCCGGCTCTCCGGTTTTGAGCCTGACGTCGATATCAAGGTCGAATACACCGGCCTTCGCCCTGGAGAGAAGCTGTTTGAGGAGATACTCATGGACGCCGAGGGCATGGAAAAGACGGCGAACAATCTCATCTACATAGGGCACGAGCTGGATGTTGACCGCGAGAAGTTCATGACGCAGCTCACCGAGCTGTCCGAGGTGGACGAGCGCGACGGTCAGGCGATACGCGACTGCATAGAGCGTATCGTCCCGACCTATTACCGTCACGGCCAGCCGCCGAAGAAGGCGAAGACGCCGGAACCGGCAGAGGTGTGAAGGGCTGAAAATGATATAATGAACCCCCGACTGTGAGACATGAAGGTCTTGCAGTCGGGGGTATTGTTCACTGAGGGGAATAATGCGGTATTTTCAGACAGCCTGTCATTGCCGCTTGGTTCCTTCAAGAGGGGGATGACAGATGTGTTCTTTACATCGCGCTCTCTTTTCTCTAATGGCAATTTCTGAACACTGGCGACCCCTCAGTCGGCTGACTCCGACAGCTTCCTTTACACAAGGGCGCCAAGAAAAGCGGTGTCAACATCGTCCTTTCTCTAATGGCACTCAATATACACGCGCCCCCCGCGCATCACGCACGCAGCATGGGCTTATTTTCTATTATACGCTTCGGGTTCTCCTCCAGCAGTATCTGCGCGTAGTCCTCGGAATAGTTCAGGCTTATATGCTCGCGCAGGCGGGCAAGCTCCGGATTGCGGGAATAGGTGCTGTGCGCGTCGCTCGCCGCGATGTGCGCCAGCCCCTGACTGAGAATAAACTCCGCAGTGCGCTTGGCGCGCTGGCCGAGTCCGCCGAAAATGCTGTCCTTATTGACCTGCAGCACATAGCCCGACGCAAACCATCGCTCCGGCAGCGTCCTGTCCCGCTGGACAGCATTGTACCGCTCCGGATGCGCGATGACCGGCGTCAGCCCCTCGGCGAAGATCTGCTCCAGGCAGGAATTCATCTCTATCGAGTCCTCATTGAACGCAAACTCCACCATTATGTAGCGGCTGCTCGCAAGCGTCAACAGCTTCTTCGCGCGGATAAGCTCCGCGATGTCCGCCGTGCAGAACACCTCCGCGCCCGCGAGGATGCGCAGCGGTATCTTCGCCGCGTCGATGGTCTCGCGCAGTGCCATGAACCTGCCCAGCAGCTCCCGTGACGGATAATTTGCCGCCTCGCCGGGGATATTGCAATGCGGAGTGACTATCACGGTCTCCACCCCGCTCTCCGCCGCCATCGACGCCATCAGCAGCGACGTATCCATTGAGTCGGAGCCATCGTCCACTCCGGGCAGCATATGGCAATGTATATCTATCACTCGTTTCACCTCATAAACGCCGGGATTTCTTCTATATTGTACCAAACCTGAGCGGCATATTCAAGCCGCAATTGCCGCCTTTGCTCCGTGCCGCAAAGGGGCATTGACATTTTACCCGGAACATCTTAAAATGGGCATATGTTTAAAGATAAGAAGAAAATGTGGATACTTATACTGGCGTTGGTTTTTGTCGTATGTGCCGGCGCTTTTATTGCGCTGAAGCTGTTCGCGCCTGAAGGCTCCGTCGCGCGGATAAGCGTGGACGGTGAGCTTCTTCAGACCGTCGATCTCAGCCGTGTCACGGAGGCCTACGACATCGACATCGACACCGTCTACGGGCACAACACCGTGCACGTTGAGCCGGGCGCGATATCCGTCACCGAGGCCGACTGCCCTGACGGGATATGCGTCCGTCAGGGCAAGCTGACGACGGCGGGCGTGCCGATAGTGTGCATGCCGCACAGGCTCGTTATAGAGATCTATGGAGACGCGATAGATGGCTAAGACAAAACGACTCGCATTCATGGCGCTGCTGACGGCCATGGCGCTGACGATATTTGTTATCGAGGCGCAGATACCGGCACCCGTGCCGATACCCGGCGTAAAGCTCGGCCTGTCGAACATCATCACGCTCACGGCCATGCTGCTGCTCGGCAAAAAGGAGGCCGGTATCGTCCTTCTGCTGAGGATAATCATGGGCGCGATGTTCACCGGCAGCCCCGCCGCGCTGATATACAGCATCTCCGGCGGCGTGCTGGCGTATATCGTGATGTGCCTGCTGGTCGGGCGCTTTCCGGAAAAGCTTATCTGGGTAGTCAGCGCGGCGGCCGCCGTCGCGCACAACGCGGGGCAGCTTATGGCCTGCGCGCTCATCGTCAAAACCCCAGGGCTGCTCTATTACGCTCCGGTGCTCGCCGCCTCCGGTATCATCACCGGCGTATTCACCGGCGTCGCGGCGATGTATCTTGTCCGCGCGGTGCGGAAAATTATCAAAAAATAAAAATTATAGTTTGTCACTGATTGGGACACAACTATAAAAAAAAGAAAGGTATGTATTTCAAATGAGCGATTGCACACATGATTGTTCAACCTGCGGCGAGAGCTGCAGCGAGCGCAGCGCGGAGTCCTTCCGCAAGGCACTTCACGAGGGTTCCAGCGTCAAGAAGGTAATCGGCGTTGTGAGCGGCAAGGGTGGCGTCGGCAAATCCCTTGTCACTAGCCTGCTCGCCTCCGAGATGCAGCGCCGCGGCTACAATGCGGCCGTTCTCGACGCAGACATCACCGGCCCCTCCATCCCGAAGGCCTTCGGCATCACCGAGCATGCCCGCGGCACCGAGGAGTATCTCCTCCCCGTCACGACGCACACCGGCCTTCAGGTCATGTCTATAAACCTCATCCTCGAAAACGAGACCGAGCCTGTCGTGTGGCGCGGCCCCGTCATCGCCGGCGTCGTCACCCAGTTCTGGACGGACGTGCTCTGGACGGATGTGGACTACATGTTCGTCGATATGCCTCCCGGAACCGGCGACGTGCCGCTGACCGTGTTCCAGTCCCTGCCCATTGACGGCGTTGTCATCGTCACCACCCCGCAGGATCTAGTGAGCATGATCGTCGCCAAGGCCGTGAACATGGCCAAGCTCATGAACGTGCCCGTGCTCGGCATCGTCGAGAACATGTCCTACTACAAATGCCCGGACTGCGGCAAGGAGCACGCGATATTCGGCGAGAGCAAGGTGGACAAGGTCGCTAAAGAATTCGGCATCGAGAACACCGCGCGTCTGCCGATCGATCCCGTCATCGCCGCAATGGTCGATGCAGGCGAGGTCGAGTCAGTGGACGGCGGGAACATTTCCGGCATTGCCGACGTCATTGAGGGGAGAGGCAATAAATGAAAGTAGCTGTTGCATATAATAACGGTCAGATAGGCGAGCATTTCGGTCACGCCGAGTGCTTCGCGATATACGATTATCAGGACACCAACGTTGATTCCTGCGTCAAGAAGCTTATCGATTGCTCCGACCGGCACGGTCATCAGGCAATGGCCGATCTCATGCGCGAGAACGACGTCGACGCGGTCATCGTCAGTCAGATGGGCGATGAAGCCCGCGCTCTGCTGCTGAGTGCAGGCATCGTACCCGTTCTGGGCTACTGCGGCGGCGCAGACATGGCCGCCGACATGCTTGTGAGCGGTCTGCTGTCCATCTCCCCTGAGTTTGACGGAGGCGGATGCGGCGGTGGCTGCGGCGGATGCGGTGGAGGCTGCGGAGGCGGATGCGGCAGCGCCGATGACGGCGGCTGCGGATGCGGCGGAAGCTGCGGCTGCTGATATAACCGAACGCAATGATCCCCCGAAGCAGAGCAAGGCTTTGCTTCGGGGGAATCTTTGCGCCTAAATATGTCCGGTGAGCATAAGGAGCGTCAGCGTCAGGAGCACTGCCGCAGTGGCCGCGGTCAGCATCGGGACGAGCTGCGGCCTCGCCCGTCTCGGCGGCAGATGCTCCGATGCGTACTTCCCCGCCGCCTCCCGCGCACGGCGCAGAAGCTCTGTCTGGCTCTTCCCTGGGGTATGCAGATAATCGTCGCTGACTATGAACACCGCCTGCTCAAAGACGCGCGGGTCAGGCGACGGAACGACTATCACGCGCCGCGCCGTTCCGCGCAGCGGCTCCATGGGCTGCGCACCCTCCGGAGAGGCAAACAGCGCATCTTTGAACGCTCTGCCCAGATCGGCGAGCCGCCAGCGCAGCCCCGGCCTCATACGCGCTCCTCCACGCGCACCGTCACGACCGTCATGTCGTCCTCCGCGCCGTACTGCTGCTCGGCCTCCTTGAGCGTGGCCTTTGCAAGCGACTTCATGTCCTCGCCGCTCTTCTGGAGCAGCGTTTTCAGCCAGCCGTCGTCCTCGTCAACTATCACGCCGTCCGAGGCAATGACCGCCGTAGAGCCGGGGCGCAGCCGCATCCGCACGAGATCGGGCGCTTCCCCGTCGCCGAGGTTCAGCCCCGCGGCCAGCGTCTCGCCCTTTATCCTCCGGATGCGCCCGCTGTTCATCACGTATGACGGCGCGGCGCCGTATTTATAAAAGCAGGTCTCGCCGGAGAAGAGATCGACGCACATGAGATCGACCGTGGCGTAGCCCCAGCTGTCGTCCCCGCCGCGCAGGAGCATAACGGAGTTGAGGAGCTTCATGGCGACGGCGGGGTCTGCGCCGGAGCGCAGGAACTTTTCGAGTATGCCGACTATCTCTGCGCTCTCCTTGGCGGCCTCGCTGCCGGTGCCCATGCCGTCGGAGAGGATGACGCAGAGCACGCCGGAGTCGGTTTTGAAATAGCTGCCGCGATCTCCGCTCACCTTCTCCCCGCGCTTTTTCAGCGCAGCGATGCCGACGGACACCGCCAGCGGCTCCGCCTCCAGCAGCGTCATGCACGAGCAGCCATCCGGAAGCTCGTTCGGCAGGCACAGCCGCACCCCGACGACCGCCGACAGCTTTTCGAGCCAGTCGTCAAGTCCGGTCAGCGGACTGAGCCGCCCGCTCTCGATGCTGACGCGCAGCCGGCCGCGCCCGTCGCGGTATACGGCGGTCTCGGCGTCGATATCCAGACTCTTCAGGTAGCGCTGCAATCTGCGCTCGGCCAGGGGATCTGCGCCGTTCACGCTGCCCAGCTCCGCCGCGATGCGCCCGAGCATGGCGGCCATGTCCTGATACTGCCCCCACGCCGCGCTGCGGCTTTCGGACAGCTTCGCCTGAAGCTGCCGCCGGTACGCCATCGCGCGCAGCTCGCCGTTCACCGCCGCGACAAAAGGCATCAGGCTCACGCACTTCTCGCGGAAGAAGCCTGGGAAGTCGGTGTTTTCAAGGCTTCCGTGCTCCTGCATGGCGCACGAGGCGTCGTTCATGGCCGACAGCGTATCGACATATTCCGCGTTCCAGCAGCGGTTTTTGAACTTGCACTTGACGCAGACCTGGTCCGCGGCGCGGTCAAATATACGCGCAATATTCTCGTCATTGTATGGCTCCTCGATATTCCGCCGCACGACCTCGAACAGCTCTGCGTACGCGTCGCCCAGCTCACGCACATGTCCGGCAACGTAACGGCGCAGGTTCGTCTCGCCGCTGCCGCGCTCCATGCGCTGGAGTATCACGCCCACGTGGGTCAGCAGCTGCGTCGGCAGCAGCACAAACACGACCGCCGCGCAGAAACATTCCAGCAATGCGCCAAGGTATCTGTCCGAGTCCCAAGCGCAGATCACCGCGATCGCGTTCGCGACCAGAAACGACAGCGTGAAGAGTATCCGTCCGTGCTTGCCGAACACACCGGCGAGCAGCCCCGAAAACGCGAACACCATCGTATAAAACGGCGCGCCGCCGTGCGAGATGTCCATGGCGATGCCCATAACCGTGCCGACGGCGGCGCCGGTCAGCATCCCGCCCTGCATGGCCGAGGCCATTACCAGCAGCAGCGCCGCCCAGCGGCCAACCGACACGAGGCCGAACAGCTCTATCCGCCCCACCGCTATCAGCACGCAGGCGGCGGAGATGAGCAGCGCGGAGCTGTGGCGCAGCTCATCCGTCTCGCTCCTGCGCGGCGCGGTCGAGAGCGCCTCGCGGAAAAAGTAGCAGCCGCCGAAGGCGAGCGAGGTCTCAAGCACGAGCTTCGCCGCGAGGGGTATCTCGTCGGGCTTTGCAGAGAAGCTGCCCAGAAATCCGGTCAGCGCCATGACCAGCCCTGCAATCGCAGGCATGAACAGACCGCGTTTATAAAATTCCAGCTCCTGAAACACAAAGCCTACAGTGTACACCAGCACGGCAGCGGCGATGTAGCGTATCCCCCAGTCGATGCCGCCGCTCAGCAGATATCCCAACGCCGCCCCCGCGAGCGCGAACACGCCCTTTATGCCCGGCCCCGCGGCAGCCACAAAGGCCATACCGAACGGCGCGCCCGATGCCAGCACCCGCGCGCAGGCCGTCACGAAGCCCGCCAGCATATATCCGCCGCAGCGCAGCGCCGTGCCGAAGCGCGGGTCAAGCTTGCCTCGCGGTATCCGTCCGGCAAACAGTTTTCCTCCCTCAGTTGCCATATGTAGTCCTCCTAAGTTTACATAATTGTAAGTTTATTATAATTATGTAATTCTACGAAGGCCGTCACATAGCGCTGTAACATTTTAGTTTATACAACAAAAAAATAACGGAAAATGATTCACGCGGCTCTGAACGTGAAAAAATTCCGGACAGCCGATATTCTCGGCTGTCCGGATGCGGTTTACTTTATACTCATTAGTATCGGTTGACAAGGGCAAATACGGTTTTGGCGGGCAGAAATGCGCCCATACTTCTTCAAAGCCCTTGACAATACAGCAAGTATTCTCGGCGGCCTTTTCATCGTCTGGCCACATTTCTGCTCCGTCAAAACTGCTGCGCACCT